>Ga0070729_10002423_pt1 | contig 24145 bp, 18 predicted proteins | sample tdDd472_FD_66725 | JGI IMG/M metagenome (GOLD analysis project Ga0070729, IMG submission 66725) | Marine sediment microbial communities from the Atlantic coast under amendment with organic carbon and nitrate - tdDd47.2 | ecosystem: Environmental > Aquatic > Marine > Coastal > Sediment | place... | reverse complement strand
CCGCAGGTGGTCGAGCCCGCACAGCCGCCAACCACCATGATCAGGAAAAACACCGGTGTGGCGAAAGCGCCCCAATGACTGTAGTCGGACGTGGCGAAACCGGTTCCGGTCATGATGGAAACGATATTGAAGGAAGCATAGCGTAGGGCGTCGAGCGGCATCAAATTCTTGCCGACCCAAAGGAAGGCCGCCGTGACCAGGACGGTCACCGAAGCGAACGTCAGGAACCACTGAACCTGACTGTCGCGCAACAGGGTTTTCACATCGCCCCTGACGACCCTTAAATACAGAATGAAGGGCAGGCTCCCAACGATCATGCCGCCCATCATAATCATATCGATCAATGCGCTGTCGAAATGGCCTACCGAACCGTCGGAGGTGGAAAAGCCCCCGGTGGCGATGGTCGTCATGGCATGACAAACCGCTTCGAAACCGGTCATCCCCGCCGCCCAGAGCATGACCGACCAGATCACGGTCAGCGCCACATAGATGATGGTCAGACCCGCCGACATCTGGGCCGCCTTGGGGGCCACCTTATCGTCCGCATCGAAGGCCTCGACCTTAAACAGCTGCATCCCGCCAACCTTCAGCATCGGCAGGATGGAGATCGCCATAACGATAATACCCAGCCCGCCTAGCCACTGGAGCATGGCCCGCCAGAGCAAAATACCCGGCGGCGCGGTATCGAGCCCGACGATCACCGTCGAACCGGTCGTCGTAATGCCGCTCATGGATTCGAAAAAGGCGTCGGTAAAGGTGAGGTTCATCTCGGAGAACATCAGCGGCAAAGAGCCGAACAGGGTCAGCGCCACCCAGATCACCGTGGTCATCAGGAACCCATGGCGCAGAGTAAAGTGGGTGCGGCTGCCCCGGCTGGTCAAAATGAGGGCGACACCGGCAAACAACGTGAAACCCGCCGAAACGGCGAAGACCTGCCAGTCCGGGTTGCCGAAATAGAGATCGACCGCCGCCGGAATACCCATCGCAACCGCCAGCACAGCCAATAGGCTGCCGGTCACAAGAAAAATGGGGCGAAAGTCCCTCACCGAAAATCCATCCGTCCGTTTTTAAAAAATGTCCCTAACCTTGGCGGGGATTCTTTTCCAAAACGGCTCCAATGTCCACGATTTAAAGGGAGAAGATTATCCGACGGGCCCGCTAACCGGGTGGCCGATCATATTGAGGAACTCGCGCCGCGTGTTGGCGTTGTCGCGAAATGCGCCGAGCATCCGGCTGGTCACCATGGAAACGCCTGGCTTGTGGACTCCGCGGGTGGTCATGCATTGATGAACCGCATCAATCACCACGGCGACGCCCTTGGGCTTCAAGACCTCTTCAATGGCGCCCGCCACCTGAGCCGTCATTTTTTCCTGAATTTGTAGGCGCTTGCCGTAAACCTCGACGATCCGAGCCAGCTTGCTGATGCCGACGACACGACGGTCGGGCAGGTAGGCTACATGGGCTTTGCCGATAATCGGCGCCATATGGTGTTCACAATAAGACTCGAAGCGAATATCGCGTAGAACGACCATTTCGTCATACCCTTCGACCTCTTCGAAGGTGCGCTCGAGAATCTCCTGGGGGTCCGAACCATAGCCCGAGAACCATTCTTCATAAGCGCGCGCAACTCGCGCCGGAGTGTCAACCAACCCCTCGCGGGACGGATCGTCTCCGGCCCAAGCCAAAAGGGTCCGCACGGCGTCTTCAGCCTGCTCACGCGTCGGCTTGTTCACAGGCGCATCGTTTACCAGTTCGATGGTTTTCTTCTTGGTCGTCATGGTCGGTCCTTGTCCCCTTGGTCGTCGTCAGGGTTCATGTGGGGCCTTTATATACCCCTTCAAGGCGAAAAATGCGAATTTGACTCAGTCTCGCTTTAGTTCAGACGTTTTTCAACATAAGGCGAATCGAGCGAAAACGCCGGGATCGCCACCTCGAAACGCTCACCTTGCCGATTGGTCATGGTATAACTACCGGCCATGATGCCGGACGGCGTCGAAAGCGGAGTGCCACTGGTATATTCGTGGGACTCTCCCGGCTCCAGAATCGGCTGCTCACCGATAACGCCTTCTCCGCGCACTTCCTGGACCCGGCCCAAAGCATCGGTAATCCGCCAATAGCGGCTTAAAAGCTGCACCGTATCCGAGCCCCGGTTCTCGATCAGTACGTGATAGGCCCAGATGAAATGGTCGTTTTCGGGACTCGATTCGTCATCGATATACTGGGGCTGAACGGTCACTTTGATGAAATTGGTCGTTTCGCTGTACATGGTTTTTCCCTCAACCGGCAGAGCAGGATCCACCGCCCAAAACACAAAATTTGGCGCAATGAGGGTGGTTGAGCCGCACCGAAGCCGACGAGGCGGCCAAGCTGCGGCCCATCTCGAAACGTTTGTCGTAAGGCAGCAAAGTGCAAGGCGTTACCACCGGCCCGTCATCCTCTTTGCGCCGGATAACCATGCGTGAGGTGGCGCACATCATGGCTTCCGGCTTGACCCCCAGAATGTCCCAACAGGAAACTGTGATCTCGGGCACATCCTGGGCTTCATCCATCTCGGGGAACAAAACCAGGGTTTCAGAGTTTTCCGCTGAAACCTGGATATTCAGCGCGGCGAATAAGGACCGGTAACCCTCACGAACCCGTTCTTCAGGCTCCCCCCACAATGACCGCCCGGCCACAGCAACCCGGAAATTATGCTCAATCAGCCATTTGACGCCCTTTAGCATGGGCTCCCAGCTTCCTTCGCCCCGCAGTTCCTCATGACGGGAGCGGTCGTAATGATCGATGGAAACCCGAAAAGTCATTTTCTCGCGATATCCGCTCTCCAAATCGAGCAGCGCTTGATGCTTATTGGCTAAGGGCTTCATCGCATTGGTTAAAACCAAAACCGAAAAGCCGCGCGCCAGACAGGCCTCCATAATGGCCGGAAAGTCGGGATTCATGAACGGCTCGCCGCCGGTAAAGCCAATTTCTTCAACCGGCAAGCCGTCCCGCTCGATTTCATCCAGATAAGGTATCACCTCATCAAGCCGAATATAGGCGAGCCGGTCGTTGGTTGGGCTCGATTCGATATAGCAGCCGCGACACGTCAGATTGCAGAGCGATCCGGTGTTGATCCATAGAGTCCGCAAGCGGGTCAGCGCCACCAGAGCCCTTTCCTCTCCTTTGGCCGTCACCTCGGGGTGTTTGAATTTTTCAGGAGCGAGTTGTTGGCTTTTCATGCTTGAAGTCTTAGCTATTTGTTGTTTGGGTTCAATACCAATCCATTAGGGTCTGGACTTGAAAGATGCCAAATAAACTTTCCGTGTGGAAGGAAAGGCCGCGGGGCGTTAGAATTTTAAAATAGAAAAACCATGGCGCTGCACCCAGATTGACTTGAAAGAAAAAAAGGCCCTTGAGGGATGAAAAAATGTTGATGCATCTAAAAAAAATCATCCTGGTCGGCGTGGTTGCCGCTTTGCCTTTATCGCTGATACCAAAAGATGCCTCATCCCAGAATCTCCCCGTTTTAAGAATTTCCACCGAAAATAACGCCCGTCACGTTCAAACCCATGTGGTGGACCTGTTTGCCAAGCGTTTGCAAAAAGCGCTGAAAGGCCGACTCCTGGTCGAGCATCATCACAGCGCGGCGCTGTTTCGGGATCGTCAGGTCGTTAAGGCCATCGCCGATGGCAAGGTGGAGATGGCGGTTCCCGGCACCTGGCAACTGGACCGCTTCGAGCCCAGTGTCGGTATTTTTTTGCTGCCGATGTTTTATGGTCGGGAAGCTACGATCAACTATCACCTGCGCGACGGCGCCATTGGGCAGAAAATCAACGGGCGGATCGGCCAGTCCCTTGGAGTTCAGGTTCTCGGCCGCTGGATTGATCTCGGCTATGCCCATCTTTATAGCGTCAACCGGCCGATCAACCGTCATACCGATCTGCAGGGGATGCGCATCCGCATTGCCGGCGGTGAGGCCAATGCCTTACGGCTACAAAGCCTTGGCGCGGTTCCCACGGTGATCCCCTGGCCCGACCTACAGCAGGCCTTAGCCAACAAAAGAATAGACGGCCTGTTGACCACCCATGCCACAGTCGTCAGCGCCAAGCTCTGGACGAAAGGCGTTCGCTACGCCTTTGAAGACCGCCAATACTTCGCCCAATACGTTCCCATCATCTCGGCAAGATTCTGGAAGCGGCTGCCGGAAGATATGCGCAAAACCATTGCCGATACCTGGGAAAGCATCGTCGATGAAGGCCGGGCCATGGCAAGAAAAGCCCAGGATGAATCCTACCGGACCCTTAAAGAAAACGATGTCGCTATTGTTATGCCCGGCCGCGAGGCATTGGCTGAAAAACGCAGAGAGATGACGCCTCGACAAGCGGCATTGGCGAAAAAAATGAAAATCGACCCCGCATTGCTTCGCCAAGTCCATGCGGTACTGGGGAACTAGGGTCTAGACGATGAGCGACACCCCGGCCCGAACCACACAACCCCTTAACGACCGGCAACAGACTCCCGGCCAGACCTATGGCCCAGGGCTTTGGATTTCCGCCATTGCCGTTGCAACAATTGTCGGTCTACTGATCTGGAACTCATGGCAAACCCGGGAGTCCAGCCTTCAACTGGCGAAGGTGACGCTCGAGTATCAGGCCCGCGCCCTGGGTGAGCAACTGACCAGCAACCTGCTTAACCTTGAGCGACAACTTCAATTCGTCAGCACCAAGCCCGAAGCTCTGATGGCGCTTAAAGGCGACGCGCCGGAAGCTTTTTTCTGGGAGCTGAAACAGCGTTCATTTAGCGAAAAGGGCGTTATCCAGTATCGCTTTTTCGATGTCGACGGAGTTCAGCGCGCCACAACCGATGGCGCAACATCGGATAGTATTTCGGTCAAAACAGAGCGGTTTTTCATCAAACATCAAAAGCAGTTTTACGAATATGTGTTTGAAGCACCTCTGCGTTTGACGCCGGAAGGGCCCTGGCTGCTCAGCATGAGCCGCAGCATCTATGATTCTCAAGGAACATTCGTCGGCGTCGCCCAGACGCTCATGAAAATGAACGATCTCAGGACTATCTTGGCCGGTGAAGAATTTGGCGGCTTCGAGAGTTCCGCTTTTTTCGACGCCGAACGGACCATTCTCTCCTTTTGGCCGCCCGCCAGAAACGAGACTGAGAGTCTAATTGGCCGTAAACTCAATAAGGACCTCCGTTTTTCAGGGGTTTTCATTGCCGAAGACGGGGCAAGCAACTGGATAGCGCGAACCGGCGACAACCGCATTGTCGCCAGCTACAAGATCAGCAATTTTCCACTCTATGTCGGGCTGACCCGCCCCTACGAAAATATTCTGGCCCCTTGGTCACAACAGTTGAGTCATACGCTTTGGGCCATCGCCATCATCATCGTCGGTTTTCTCGTTTTGATTTTCTTCGTCATTCGGCGAACCCATATCGAGCAGGAACTCAACCTGGCCGTCCACCGTCTGCACTCGGCCGTTGAGCAGAGCCCAATCAACATCATTATCACCGATACCGCGGGAAACATCGAATACGTCAATCCGGCCTTTTGCCAAGTTACGCAATACAGCAAAGAAGAGGTCTTGGGGAAAAACCCCCGCCTGCTCAAAACAGGCCACACCCCCAAGGCCGTGTATAAAGAACTCTGGGACACCATCATTAGGGGCAACGAGTGGCACGGCGAATTTCTCAACAAAAAGAAAAGCGGCGAAGTCTTCTGGGAAAGCGCCAATATCTCGCCCATTCGCGATCAGGACGGGAAGATTTCCAACTTTCTCGCCATCAAGGTCGATATTACCGACCGCAAACGACATGAAGAGGAGTTGCGCAAGGCCAAGAACGACGCGGAAGCCGCCGCCCTGGCCAAATCGGAATTTCTCGCCTCCATGAGCCATGAAATTCGCACCCCAATGACCGGCGTGATGGGTTTTGCCGATTTACTTCTGGAGGACGACCTGAAACGAGAAAGTCGCAATAAGGTCCTGAAAATAAAGGATGCGACACGATCTCTACTGGCGATCATCAACGACATTCTCGATATGTCGAAAATGGAAGCGAAGAAAATGGAGATCGACACCATCGATTTCCATCTCCCTTCAGAGATCGATAAAGTCGTCGCCCTGTTTAAAGAAAAGGACGGCGGCCGAAATAAGAAAAACCTGACGCTCACAACGATCCTCAGTGACGATTTCCCCATTGGCGTCAATTCGGACCCCACCCGGCTGCGCCAAATTCTCATCAACCTGATCGGCAACGCCGTCAAATTTACTGAGCACGGTAGTGTAACCATTGAAGGGAGCCTGGCTCTATCGGATACCGGCAAGCCGGTGATTAAACTGGTCGTCACCGATACCGGCATAGGAATGACGCCTGAAACCCTGGAAAAGCTCTTCACCGATTTCACCCAGGCCGATACGTCGATCACCCGACGTTTCGAAGGCACCGGCCTCGGTCTGGCGATCTGCAAGCGGCTGCTCGATCTTATGGGCGGCGAGATCGGTGTCGAAAGCACATACGGCAAGGGTAGCCGCTTTTGGTTTACCCTGCCTTATGTAAGAGCCAAAACCGTTGTTGCCGTTCAGGCTCCCGAAACGACCGGGTCTCAACGGTTTGAAACCTTAAAACCGCTCAATGTCCTGATTGCCGAAGACAACAGAATCAATCAGCAAATCCTCAAGGCAATGATTGTCAGGCTCGGCCATCTGGTCACCCTGGTCAACAATGGGATTGAAGCGGTCGACGCCCATCGGCGCAACCGTTTCGATTTGATCTTGTCCGACGTGCGCATGCCGGTCATGTCGGGACCGGATGCCGCCAGGGCCATTCGCAGACTTGAGGGCCCCAAGGGGAAAATTCCGATCATCGCGCTCACGGCCGATGCCATGGAGGAACACAAACAAGGCTATCTCGACGCCGGTATGAATACCGTGGTGACCAAGCCCGTCGATCTCAACGAACTGACCCGGGCGATCAATGCGGTGATGGGGGAACAGGTTCATAAACCCGTTGAAATGGCCAACCCGTTTATCGAACCGCTTTTGCCGGAGTTAAGCGAAGCAGTCGATGAAGCAGATGATGACGCCATGGACGCGGTTGACGATTTTCTCAGTCAAATCGGCGCTTCATCGGATGAAGACAAGACGGGCTGACGGCTCACCAACTTGCTTGACGGGAGACGGTCGCCTTCGTAAAAGAGCGAGAACTTTTTTTGCGGGTGTAGTTCAATGGTAGAACAGCAGCTTCCCAAGCTGCATACGAGGGTTCGATTCCCTTCACCCGCTCCATCTCTCCTTCCCATCCGGCCCTACGCCTGCTCGCGTAAATAAGCACAACGACATATTCCCGTTTGTTTTTTTGGGGCAAAAAAACTAATCTGCGAGCTTGATCTCAATCATGGGGCAAGAGCCGGTTTACCGGCTAAAAAGCCCTATCCGTGAAGCCGTTATCTGGAGCCGCAACGCATGAGCCGGAGCGAGACCGCAAACCGCAAGAGCATGACGCCGCCGCTATCGCCGGTGTTGTTTGCCGGGATGGCCCTGCGCCCCATGCCGCTGGCCTTGCTGCAACCGGCGTTGAAGCTGGCGATGAACACCATTCAGCATCGTCACCCGGAGGTTTTCGACCGGCTGAGTTGTCTTGAGGATCCGGTCTATCTGATCGACCCGGTGGATCTGCCCTTCGTTTTCATTTTGCGCCCCGACCCCTTGTTGCCGACCCTTCACGCCGAGCGCGACGCTATGGGCATCGAAGTGACGGCGACCGTTCGCGGCCCCTTGATGGCGCTGATCGGCCTTCTGGAAGGCACAACGGATGGCGACGCCCTGTTTTTTTCCCGCGACCTCATTGTCGAAGGCGACACCGAAGCCGTGGTGGCGTTGCGCAACGCGGTCGATGGGGCCGAAATCGATGTTTTGGAAGATTTGCTGGCCGCCCTCGGACCTTTGGCCCGACCGGCCAAGCGCGTGGTTGGCGGGGTCACCGGGCTGTTCTCCATGGCGGCGCGCGATCTTGAAACGGTGCGCAACGCCATGATCGCCCCGGCTGTGCGGCAAAGCGAAATCCAGGCCGCGAAAATCAAGAAAATGGATGAGAAAGTGACCGCCATGGGCCGCCAAAGCCGCCGCCAGCGCGGAAGAAACAAAGATCAATAGAACGGCAGAAACTCGTGACCGACAAACTTGAACTCGTTTGCCCGGCGGGCACCCCCGCTTCCCTCAAAGCCGCCGTGGATTCCGGCGCCGATGTGGTTTATCTGGGTTTCCGCGACGAAACCAACGCCCGCAACTTCCCCGGCCTCAACTTCAGCCGCGACGAGTTGCGCGAAGGTCTGGCTTACGCTCACCAAAGAAACGCCCATGTTTATGTGGCGATCAACACCTTCCCCGAGGCGGGCAACCCGGACCCCTGGCGCAAAGCGGTGGACGACGCGGCCACAATCGGCGTCGATGCGGTTATTCTGGCCGATATCGGGCTGGCCGACTATGCCGCGCAGACCCACCCCGACCTGCGGCGTCACCTGTCGGTCCAGGCCTCGGCCTCCAATCCGGAAGCGATCAAATTTTATACCGAAGCCTTCGGCGTCAAGCGTGTGGTGCTGCCGCGGGTGCTGACCCTGCCGGAAATCGCCGCGCTCAATAAAGAAATCGATGTCGAGACCGAGGTCTTCGTATTTGGCGGACTTTGCGTTATGGCCGAGGGCCGCTGCGCGCTCTCTTCCTATGCAACCGGCGAATCGCCCAACATGAGCGGCGTCTGCTCTCCGGCCAGCCATGTACGCTACGAAGATGAGGGCGACCGCATGGTTTCACGGCTGGGCGAGTTCACCATCAACGCCTTCGAGCCCGACGAAAAGGCCGGCTACCCGACGCTTTGCAAGGGGCGGTTCGTTACCGAAGACCAGGCCAAATATCTGTTTGAGGAGCCGACCAGCCTGAACGCAGCCGACATGCTGCCCGAGCTGATGGAGGCGGGCGTCACAGCGCTTAAGATCGAAGGGCGTCAGCGGGGCCGGGCCTATATCGGTCAGGTGGTCGCCGCTTTCCGCAAAGCTGTCGATGCTGCCGCCGAGGGGCAAAAGGTCAAGGTCGACCTGACCGCCGTCACCGAAGGTCAGCAAAAGACATCCGGCGCATACGAAAAAACCTGGCGGTAAGGACCCATGAGCAAAATTCAAACTCCCCGCCTCGCCATGGGGCCCGTTCTGTTTAACTGGAAGCCCGAGTTCTGGCGCGACTTCTATTTCCGCATCGCCGACGAAGCCCCGGTCGACACGGTCTACGTGGGCGAGGTGGTCTGTTCCAAACGTTCGCCTTTTTACGAACCCTACATCGCCGACGTTGTCGAGCGCCTGCTGGCGGCCGACAAAAAGGTCATCCTCTCGACCCTCGCGCTGATTATGAACAAACGCGAGATGGATTCGGTGCGCGAGATCGCCGGAGCCGACGACCTGATGGTCGAAGCCAACGACGTCTCCGCCGTTGCGCTATTGAAAGGCAAGCCCCACGCGGTCGGGCCTTTCGTCAACGTCTACAACGAAGGCACGCTGGCCTATCTGGCGCGCAATGGAGCAACACGGGTCTGCCTGCCGGTCGAGCTTTCCGCCGAATCCATCGCCGCCCTGTCGCAAAACAGCGACGTCGAACTAGAAGTGCAGGTCTTCGGCCGTCTGCCGCTCGCCGTTTCGGCCCGCTGCTACCATGCGCGGACCCACAATCTGGCTAAGGACAACTGCCAGTTCGTTTGTGATAAAGACCCTGACGGCCTCGATCTCGACACCCTGGACGGCGAGCCGTTCCTGGCGGTCAACGGCATCCAGACCATGTCTTATACCTATTGCAACATGATCGGCGATCTCGACCTGCTCAAAAGCTCCGGCGTTAAACACTTCCGCCTGTCGCCCCACACCGGCGACATGGTCAAGGTGGCCCAGGCCTTTCAGGAAACGCTGGCGGGCAAAATTTCCGTCGAGGAAGCCGATGACATCATCGCAGGCGAAATCGACGATATGCCGGTTTCCAACGGCTATCTGCACGGCAAAGAGGGCGTTCGCCTCGAAGGAACCCTGGCCGAATAGCGCGAAAGAAACGCGCCAAAACAATCACCGCCAGGGGTTCAACCGCCTGACCTTAAATCGTCATCGATAATAGGGTCGAGGCAGGTCTTAAATTCTTCGAACGTAAAGGGCTTACAGAGCGCCATATCCGCTCCGATTTTCTGCGCAGCACGTATCGCCGATTGGCCGGAAACCGTTCTCCAGCCACCAGACATCGCCACAACCAGAAGATCGGGATTTTTCTGTTTTAGCGAGCGAATGCCTTCAATGCCACCCATACCGGGCATAAAAATATCGACAAAGGCCACAGCGAAATCTTTCAATTTTCGCATATTGCAGGCGTCTTCCGCATTCCCGCAAACAATCGCCTGGACTTTCAGCTCATGCATAAAGTTGGAAACCAACTGCGCCATACCGGAATCGTCATCAATGACCAGTCCCATTTTCCACTTTTTCATACCGCCCGCCTCTCCATGGGCCGCTCTCTGTCTAATCGACCAAGAAAATCCTCAGCTAACAATGGGCGGTCAACGGCATATCCCTGAACCTTGTCACAGCCTAAAGCGGCAAGATAAGAAAGTGTTTCGATATTTTCAGCACCTTCGGCGCAAACCGAAATACCGAGGCCATGAGCCAGCCCGATAAGCTGCCTGACAATGACATCGGCTTCTTTTTCCTCAAGGGCCCGGGCAACAAACATCCGGTCAATTTTCAATTCACTGAACGGCATTCGGTAAAGCTCCACCAATGATGAGTATCCCGTTCCAAAATCATCAATCGATAAGCCAAATCCCTTGATTCTAAAGCGAGTCAGAATTTTCGCCGATGTGGCGGTATCTTCCATGACGGCGCTTTCCGTAACTTCAAATATCAACCCATCAGGGTCAACGCCCGCCGCTCTGACAAGATTTTCATAGCGGTCGGGTAAATCAAGGTCGGTTAACAAGACCGGTGAAAGGTTGATCGCCAAAAGTGGCGATAGGCCTCTTTCAGCCCACCTCTGCATCTGTTTGAGCGAAGCCGACAGAACGATTTCCGTCAATTCCGGCATCAACCCCTCAGCCTCGATCATTGGCAGAAAATGTCCCGGCGACAGTTCGCCGTGCAAAGGATGACGCCAACGGACAAGCGCCTCCGCCCCACACAACCAGCCCTTTCCACAATCTTGCCCGCTAAAAGAAAGTTTAGGCTGAAATCGCGGGAGGAACGCACCGTTCGCCAAGCCGTCCCGGATTTCCTCATGGGTAATTTCAGTATTGCTGCGAGGGTCGTTTAGGGTTGTCGCGAGGAAAGACCGCACGGAAAGCAACGCCTCTTCAACCAGATCGATATCGATTGGTTTAGCCAAAGCGCCACAGATATTAAGCCCCTTCGACAAGCCGAAATTACGAGCGGTTTTTAAAACTTCTTGGTCATGTCCGCTAATGATGAAAATTGCCGCTTCCACACCCTGGCGATGCATCTGATCGAGCATTTCTACGCCATCCAGGCCAGGCATCGCCAAATCTATAAACAAGATCGTCGGTTTAAACTGGCGATAGGCCTCTTTAAATGCCAGTGGATCGGTGATGCTATCGGCCTCATAATCCAAGCCTTCGGCAACCGCACTGATAATGCTGCCAATCTTCGCCTCGTCATCAACGACTAAAACGCGATTCGTGCTCATAGAGTTTCTCCCGTTATTGTTTTTCCTTCAGTCTCTAAGGCTTCTTTAACGGCTGTCGATAGCTGTTTGTCCGTATATGGTTTCTGCAACAGGGCATATCGGCGGCCTTCGTTAAATGCGTCGCGCGGAAATCCCGATGTCAGAAGAACCGGTATATCCGGAAACATCTCACGGACCTTGTCGGCCAGCTCAAGACCGTTCATCCCGCCCGGCATCACCATGTCGGTAAACAGCAGATCGATGGAAGAAACAACGGCGAGGTTATCCAAGGCCTCCTGGCCATTGGCTGCGGAGATCACCGTATATCCAAGATCCTCTAATTGCAGGGCCGCAACCTCCCTAAACCGCCGCTCGTCTTCAACCAATAAAATCGTTCCGGTTCCCGTAGGCAAAGCGGTTTCACCGTCTTTTACTGTTGCAACCTGTATGTCGCCCGCCTCATCGACTGCAGGCAGGTACATCGAAAATGACGTGCCCTGACCCTCTTCACTGTAAACCTGAATTTGCCCCCCCGATTGTTGGACGAAGCCGTAGACCATGCTGAGGCCAAGCCCCGATCCCTTGCCTGCTTCCTTGGTCGTAAAAAACGGCTCAAAAATCCGATCCTGCAACTCCTGAGAAATTCCGTGGCCCGTATCGGTGACGGTAATTCGGACGAACTGGCCCTCGTGCATCCCTTCATTGAATTGCAGCCTTAACGGATCGAGCGTCGCGCAGGACGTCGCAATAATCAGGCGTCCACCGGAGGGCATCGCGTCACGGGCATTGATCGAGAGGTTGAGCAGCGCCGATTCCAATTGAGCCGGATCGGCCTTGACGAATGGAGGCGCCGCCTCAAGGTTCATCCCGATTTCAATGTTGGTGCCGAGCGTCCGCTCCAGCATTGGAACCATTTTTTTGACCATTGCATTTGCATCGAGAATTTCCGGCTCCAATTGTTGACGGCGCGAAAAGGCCAACAACTGGCGAGTTAAATCAGCTCCTCGCTTGGTCGCCTCAACCGCATCTTCGGCAAACTTCTGGAGTTGTTGATCCTCTCCCAGGCGACGCTGTAAAAGCTGTAGGTTGCCCAGGATAATCCCCAAAAGATTGTTGAAATCGTGAGCGACGCCGCCGGTGAGATTGCCAATCGATTCCATTTTTTGTGCTTGGGTGAACTGGGCCTCGGCTTTTTTCAGCGCCGTAAGATCGGAGAACTGGAAAACCAGATAATCGGGGGAGCCGTCGTTTCTTACCACAAGCCCGGCTGAAAGAATTGCCGGCACGGGATTATCATCCCAACCCACGAGACGAACTTCCATTTGGAAGGTCTCTTCATGATCGGCCAGCAGGCGTTCGATATTTGCCTGTAAAACCTTGTAGTCCCTCTTGATGACAAGGGTGGACGGGGGTCGTCCAAGCAGGTCTTTACGGTCATATCCGAGCAACGAACAGAGGCTGTCGTTGGCATCGACCCAGGTATCGTCAAGACGGAACATGGCGATTCCGTGACCGGCGGATTGAAACGCCTTTTTGAAACGTCGATCGCTCGCCTGAAGCGCTTCCAGCATTCGCTCTTCTCCGGTGACATCGATTAATACGGCCAAGGAAAATTTTGCCGCCCCGTCGCCCCAACGCTCGGGGATCGCCGTCATCAGCACATCCAATGGATGGCCGTGTTTTTTCTTGATCTTCAAAGGTAGATTTTTGCAGTTCCCATATCCGCCGGACCGGGTTGCGACGGCCTTGTCTTTGACGACGAAATCGGTCCAGGCGCGGCCCAGCACCTCCTGCCGGTCATACCCCAGGCACTCGACCCAATAGTCGTTAACGTAAGTCAACCGCCCCTCGGCGTCCGCTGAATGCATCATCACCGGCGCTCGGTTGCGGGCGTTTAGCTGGGCTATCATGTTTTTGAATGCCCGGGTCAGGGCCGCCAATTCGGAAAAACGGGCCTTTGGAAGGGGGGCGTCCAGTCGCCCTTCCCCGATGGCCTGTGCGGCCCCCGCCAACTCAGCCAATGGGCGCAGGATACGGCGCAAATAAACCAACACGACGCCACCAATGGCGAAAGCCAGAGCCGTGACGGTCAGTATCATCGAATTGACGCCACTCCCGATCACTTCTCCGATTAAAGACTCAGGGATAGCGTAAATCAGTTGAAGGTTGCGTTTCGGATTGTCGGGGTCAATTTCGATTTTCCGGCTAATCCAGTAAAATTCATCCAATTGGACCGGATATTCTTCAGTGGTTTTTCGGTTGAGCCGGGAGCCTCCCGCGATATCGGAAAGCGGCAGATCGGGAAATTCATCCCGCCATTGGAATCGCCGCCCAAGGTCGAAGCCGAATGTTTTTTCGACATTCGGATGGATCAGAAAATCACCTGATCCATTAATAAGATAATGGGATACACCGGCATCAGGCGCGGCGGACACCAACCGTAAGGTGTTTTGCACATTCTTATTGATCACCACCATGCCGAACATTTTTCCATCCGGCCCGAACACCGGCAAAACACCTCGCAAGGTGGGCCAGTGGGGAATCTCAACCTGCCCGTTTTCCCGGTTCAACGTAATATCGGAAATATAGATTTCCCCCGGCCTGAGGCTAAGCCCCGCCCGAAAATAGTCTCTATCGCCTTTTTGTTGTAAGCGCTCTTCGGGAATAACCGCCGGACGGCCGTCAATTTGATCGACCCGGACAATCTCCCGGCCAGTATCGGCAAGGCCGATATAGCGCAGCTGGGCATAATGATCGTGCCCTCGCATAAAACTGATGAAAATGCTCTGAAGTCGGGTCTTCCAGTCGGTGAGCGAACTGGCTCCCTCGGCATCCCGGTTATTGGGATCGGCCATCGCCCGGATAATTCCGGAAATCGGTGGCGTTCCTACAAGCGCCTGGAGGTCTTCCCGCAGATGATTGATTTCCGACTGAAACCTTTCGGCCGCCGTATCGGCCCGGTTCGTTTCAGAAGCCAGAATGGTTTCGGCAATATTTTCCCGCCCCTCCCACAACTCGTAAACCAAATTAAGTACGGCGCTTCCCCAAAGCGCCAAAATGAAAGCAGCAGAAACCCTGACGCTCAGACTGCGCGGCATCAAACGACTTAAGATCCTCAAGTGCTTAGCCATAACCTGTCATAGGACAGAAGACGCTATGTTACTGTAATCAAAATGCTCTTCTTCCTTAGATAGCGCCTTGCAACTCCCACCTATTAAACGTTGCATTAGTATAATTATATAAAGTAGGATTTTAGATAGGGAGAGACCATCCGTAGGAATACGGAGACGGGCAAAAAAACGAGAGCCCGACGGCTCTTGAGGTAAAGGATGACAGATGACTTCTGCATTCCTGATGCGTCTAGAAGCAAAAGCCTTTGAAACCATGCACAGTCCGGTTCTCATTACGGACGCGCTCGGCGACGACATGCCGACGGTTTACGCCAACCCGGCTTTTGAGCAACTAACCGGCTATTTCTTAAGTGAGATAATCGGCCGGAATTGCCGCTTCTTACAAGGGGCCGACCGGGACCAACCGGCTATTCCGAGGATACGACGGGCCCTGGCGGAAAAAAGAAGCATTCGGGCCGTATTGCGAAATTACCGGAAAAACGGAGAGCCGTTTATCAATGAGCTTTTTATCGATCCGATATTCGATGAAACCGGACGGGTGACGCATTTTGTCGGCTGTCAGAACCTGACCGCCGATGCTGAAATGATTGCCACATACAATGACGCAATGGCTTTTTTAGACTGCTGACAAAACGCGAACAGGAAATTTTCGGACTTCTCGTTACCGGCCTAACCAATAAAGAAGCCGCCAAACATCTAGAGATCAGCCCCCGGACCGTGGAAACCCACCGCTCTGCAATCTACGATAAAGCAAACACCAAGAAACTGACGTCATTGATCCGTTTTGCCATCGCTCTCGGTTTCCCGCTTAACAATAAAGACATTGCATAAGACAAGCGGTTTATATCACCCCACGAACCTTCGGCGTCTACCCGCAACCAACCCTGGTCAAGGAAAGAGAAGAAAAGCGTTGAAACGCGCCCCCGCCTGGGCTACTTTCCGCGCGCTTTAGGTAGAGCGCGGTCAGTTAGAGGTGAAATCACGGTGTGATTTCGAATCAATAGTGAATCGTCCTCTACCCTAAAAAAGTAAACAGATTGACGTTTTAATATTTCACCACGGCGTGGCGTAATCTAAAAACGACCTGTTTTATGGAGAGATGGCCGAGTGGCTTAAGGCGCACGCTTGGAAAGCGTGTGTACCGCAAGGTACCGAGGGTTCGAATCCCTCTCTCTCCGCCATTTTCCTTATAATTTTATTTTTTCGAGTTCCATGGAAGAAGCCCAAATGCTTCGTCTGCTTTTGGCCTGCCTGATCCGGATTGTATCAGCACAAAGATATCGATAGACCCTGTCTATCAATAAGATAATTATAATCAATTTTTCAAAATGACGCCGCTCAACTATTCTAAAGTTAATCGCTCGGGTTGATCGCTGTTTTTCTGCTACACTTATGGTGGTTGGGCGACGCGATACGAAACACTCCAAACGAATTCCGAATATTTCCAGACCACCGACAGGGAAGGATTTTTGACAATGACCGAAGTAAAATGCCCTATGGCTGAACAAAGAGCGGGCGGCGGAACCTCCAACGACGATTGGTGGCCGAACCGGCTCAAACTCAACATTCTCCGACAGCATTCTTCTCTCTCCGATCCCATGGGAGAGGGGTTCGATTACGCCGAAGAGTTCAAGAAACTCGATCTCACGGCAGTGAAGAAAGACCTTTTCGGGCTGATGACCGACTCCCAGGACTGGTGGCCGGCGGACTATGGGCATTATGGCCCGCTATTTATCCGCATGGCCTGGCACAGCGCGGGCACCTACCGGGTCAACGACGGCCGCGGCGGTGCGGGCACCGGCAACCAGCGCTTCGCCCCGGTCAACAGCTGGCCCGACAACGCCAACCTGGATAAGGCGCGGCGTCTCCTCTGGCCGATCAAGCAGAAATACGGCAAGCAGCTTTCCTGGGCCGATCTGATGATTTTAGCCGGCAACTGCGCACTCGAATCCATGGGCTTCAAGACCTTCGGCTTCGCAGGCGGCCGCGCCGACATCTGGCAACCGGAAGAAGACATCTACTGGGGTGTCGAGGCCGAATGGCTGGGTGACAAACGCTACAGCGGCGAGCGCGACCTGGATAATCCCCTGGCCGCCGTGCAGATGGGCCTGATCTACGTCAACCCCGAGGGCCCGAACGGCGAACCGAGCGTCCTCGCCTCGGGTCGCGACATCCGCGAAACCTTCGCCCGCATGGCGATGAACGACGAAGAAACCGTCGCCCTGGTCGCCGGCGGCCACACTTTCGGTAAATGTCACGGCGCAGGCGACGCGGCCCAGGTCGGCCCCGAGCCCGAAGCCGCCAACTTGGCTGAACAGGGCCTCGGCTGGAAAAGCGCCCACGCCTCGGGCAAGGGTGACGATACCATCACCAGCGGCATCGAAGGCGCCTGGACCGCCAACCCGATCCAATGGGACATGGGTTATTTCGACCTTCTGTTCGGTTATGACTGGGACCTGGTGAAAAGCCCTGCCGGAGCTTGGCAGTGGGTGCCGGTCGGTCCCGAGGATAAGGACCTCGCACCGGCCGCTCACGATCCGGCGAAAAAGGTCACCACCATCATGACGACGGCTGACATGGCCATGCGGATGGACCCGATCTACGGCCCGATCTCCAAGCGGTTCCATGAAAACCCGGATCAATTCGCCGACGCTTTCGCCCGCGCCTGGTTCAAGCTGACTCATCGCGATATGGGCCCGCGCGCCCGCTATCTCGGCGCGGAAGCGCCTGCCGAAGAACTGATTTGGCAGGACCCGGTCCCGGCGGTCGATCACGACCTGATCGACGACAACGATGTCGCGGGTCTCAAGGAGAAAATCCTCGGCTCAGGCCTGTCCGTCTCCCAGTTGGTTTCCACCGCCTGGGCCTCGGCCTCCACCTTCCGCGGCTCCGACATGCGCGGCGGGGCCAACGGCGCACGCATCCGCCTGGCCCCTCAGAAAGACTGGGAAGTCAACAACCCGGCGGAACTGGCCAAAGCCTTAAAGGTCCTGGAAGGCGTACAGAGCGATTTCAACGCCGCCCAGTCCGGCGGCAAAAAGGTTTCGCTGGCCGACGTCATCGTACTCGGCGGCTGCGCAGCCGTCGAACAGGCGGCGAAAAACGCCGGGATCAACATCCAGGCAGCCTTTACGCCGGGACGCACCGACGCCAGCCAGGAGCAGACCGACGTGGAATCGGTGGCCATGCTCGAACCGATGGCCGACGGCTTCCGCAACTACGCCAAGGCGCAACTCGCCAAGGCGGCGGAGCATTTCCTGGTCGATAAGGCGCAACTTCTAACCCTGACCGCGCCGGAAATGACCGTCCTGGTCGGCGGATTGCGCGTTCTGGGCGCAAACTTTGACGGGTCGAAGAACGGCGTTTTCACCGACCGGACTGAAACTTTGAGCAACGACTTCTTCGTCAACCTGCTCGACATCGGAACGGAGTGGAAGGCGGTTAACGACGAAGAAAGCCTGTTCGAAGGCCGCGACCGGGCGACCGGTAAGGTCCAATGGACCGGCACCCGCGTCGACCTTGCCTTCGGCTCCAATTCGGAGTTGCGGGCCCTGGCTGAAGTCTACGCCAGTGCGGACTCTCAGCAGAAGTTCGTTCAAGACTTTATCGCCGCCTGGAACAAGGTGATGATGCTGGATCGTTTTGATTTGGTCTAAGGACCAAGCAGTCAAGCCATCTAAAAACAACAATGGGCGGGCCCGAACGGTCCGCCCATTGGTTTTCTTCCCGTGGAGTTTACGATCCCGATCAGGTCGCTACGAGAGCGGCCCCAGCCGCGGCGATGGCCCCACCGCTGATGCGCACCGCCAACGGTCCACGCTGCTCAACGAACTTCTGAACGCCCATGGTCAACCCGATGCCCGCACCGTGGAGCAATAGGGTCGCGGCGGCAAACCCGACGGCGTAAGACAGGCCGCTGGCGTCGACCGGCATTTCCGTGCCGTGGGCATGGCCGTGAAACAGTGCGAAAGCTCCGGCCAGCGCCATGGCGACACCCATCGGCATTTCACGGCCGAGCGCGATAACCGCCCCCAGTACGACCACCGAACCGACGATACCCGCCTCAACGAACGGCAGTGGAACAGCGCCCATTCCCAACAGGCCGCCGACAATCATCATGGCGACGAAGGCGGTGGGGACGAGCCAAAGGGATTTTCCACCCTGCTGAACGGCGAGCACCCCGACGGCGACCATGGCCAACATATGATCGAGGCCGCCAATGGGATGTCCAAACCCGGCGAAAAGCCCCGATACGGGTCCGGCGCCGGTATGGGCGAAAGCCGGAGCGGCAAAGGCCGCGCTGAACAGAGCGGCGGCAAAGAGTGATCGATTCATATGTAATCCCCTGTATGATGAAACAATACGTAAAGTATGATGAAACTTATTTTTATCATACTTTTCCCAAAGCGCAATAACGGATGGCCGAAGATGGAACGCATCACCGTAACGATCGACGACGATTTACTTAAAAAATTCGATGAGGTGATCGATTCGAAAGGATACGCCAACCGCTCGGAAGGCGTCCGCGACGCCATTCGCCTTCTGCTGGCCGACCAACAGGTTACGGAAGATGAAACGGCTCCCTGTGTCGGTTGCGTCGTCTATATGTACAACCACAAAGAACGCACCCTGTCTTCACGGTTGGTTGAAGCCCAACACCATCACCACGACACCCCCTCGGCCACCTTGCATCTCCACGTCGATGCCGAAAACTGCCTCGAGGCCACAATTCTCAACGGAACGGTCGATGAGGTCCGCCATCTGGCCGATCACATCACCAGCCAAACAGGCGTTAAATACGGGCGGCTTCATCTGATCCCGCTTGATAAAAAATAACCGATAAGGATCATCGCCTGAGCAAGCCGTCATTTTCCCTTTATTACAAGGCTCGGCTTCCTATCTTTTTTACGTCACCAAAGACCGACGGTAACTGAAAACCGAACGGAAGAACGACGCTTGTTTAGGCTATCCGATTTTTTCATCCCCACCGAGGTCCATGAGCTGGGCCGACAGGTGGCCCGGTACCGCGCCGTAGTGCGAACGCTCCTGGTTGTCTCGGCCATGGCGGCGCTGTTTCTGCCGCTTTACGTCGGGTTTGTTGCGGGCGCAAGCAGGCTGGAAATCGGCATCATCCTTGGCTGCATCGCCACACCCATCATCGGCGCTTTTATCATCCGCCAGACCGGCAACCTGTTTGCCGCCTTGGTCACGGCCAATCTTCTGGGCGTCATCCTCGGGTCGGTTTTCGCCTTCCACACCGGCGGCATTCAGTCTTTCACCATCCCCTGGTTTCTCTCCAACCTCGCCCTACTCGGCACCTTTGGAAACCGCCGTTTCCTTCTGATCATCGGAAGCAGCGTTTTCCTCGCTTTCGCTTTCCTTGTCGTCAGTGAAGTCGTTGGGGTTTTGCCAACGGTGCAGCTTTCCAAATCCGACCAAATGATCGGTTTCGCCATTTCCGGCATGACGGCCCTTGGCGCGGTTATTTGGGGGGCCTATGTGGTCGATAAGGCGCGGGACAAATCGAAAAAACGCCTGAAAAACGCCCTCGCCAACGCCGAGCAAGCCAACGAAGCCAAATCCCAGTTCCTCGCCACCATGTCCCACGAAATTCGTACGCCGTTGACCGGTGTGCTCGGCATGGCCGACCTGCTGGGGGAAACCGAGCTCACCGGTCGACAACGCAATTATCTCGCCTCAATTAAAGAATCCGGTGGGTTCTTTTTGGAAATTCTCAACGACATTCTCGACTTCTCACGCATCGAGTCGGGCAATCTTCAGGTCGAGGCCATTGATTTTCGCCTTAAAGATGTGGTTGAGGAAACTGTCTCTCTGATGTGCGGCAAACCTGAAACCGAGGGATTGTCGTTCGAAATTTTCTACAGCGAAGACCTTCCCGAAGGGGTCAACGGCGACCCGGCGCGCCTTCGTCAGGTGTTGCTCAATCTGGTCGGCAACGCAGTCAAGTTTACCGCCATGGGCAAGATTACGGTAACGGTCAACGCTATAGAGTCCGAAGCGTCGCACTATCTCTTCGAATTCCGGGTAACCGATACGGGGATCGGCATGACCGAAGAGGAGATGGGTCACCTGTTTCAGCCCTTTACCCAGGTGGATAGTTCCATCAGCCGTCAATACGGCGGGTCGGGTCTCGGTTTGGCGATCTGTAAACGGCTGGTTGGGCTGATGGGCGGGAAAATCTCTGTTGAAAGCGCTCGCGGTCAGGGCTCGACATTTATTTTCACCATCCTCTGCCGTCCCCTCATCCACCCTCTGGCCGAAAAAACGGCGGATACAAATCATCGGGAATATGAGGCGACGCGACAACTGGATATTCTGATCGCCGAAGACAATCCGCTCAATCAGGCGATTCTCGGCCAGATGCTCTCCTCACTGGGCCATCAGGTGGAACTGGCCGAAGACGGCAATCAAGCGGTCGATCTGGTTAAAAAAGGAAGTTACGACCTCATCGTCATGGACGTCCGCATGCCCGGCGTCAGCGGCCCCGAGGCGACCCGGATCATTCGCGCCATGCGGCCGCCCAAGAGCGCCATCCCGATTATTGCCTGCACGGCGGACACCCTGGCCGAACATATCGAACAGTTTAAAGAAGAGGGCATGAACGACGTAGTGACCAAGCCCTTCCGAAAGGGCGACCTTTTATGCGCCATCAACCGGGTTCTGGGCGAGGCCATCCACGTCTCGACCGGCATCGACGAACGGCTGCAGCCGAAAAAACAAGCCGCCGCAGCCGCCCCGGACGACGCCGAGATCGAGGCCCTTCTTAAGCGGATGGAATTCCCTCAGATTTAATAATCAAGTTTCCGTATCGATAGAGCCGCCCGAGTCGTCGCCATCCTTGTTGTAAGCGGCCTCACCCTGCGCCTTCACTGCGGCTTCCTCTCCGTCGCTGGAGGCGGGAGTTTCCGGTTTCGGCCCGCCCTTGGCGACACCGACCATGGAAGGCCGCAACAACCGGTCATGGATAAGATAGCCCTTCTGCATTTCCTGAAGCACGGTTCCGGCCACCACTTCGGGATTGGGAATTTCAAACATCGCCTGATGGTAGTTGTGGTCGAATCGCTGATTTAACGCCTCGATGGGCTTCACTCCCGCCTTACCAAACGCATCATGCAACTGCTTTTGCGTCATCTCGACACCGACACAGAGGTTTTCCAGCGCTTCGTCGCCCTTGCGGGATTCGGGGTCGACGGCTTCGAGCGCCCGGCTCAGATTGTCGGCGACCGCCAGGAAGTCGCGGGCCAGATCCGTATTGGCGTATTTGAGCTTGCTCTGAATCTCGGCCTGGAAGCGGCGGCGGGTGTTTTCGGCTTCGGCCAGGGCGCGCATGGCCTGATCCTTCATCTTGCCGAGCTCTTCTTCCAGCTCGGCGATGCGGTCGATCTCGCTCACCGTGCCTTCGATGGCGGATTCGTCGATATAGTCACCGGCATCGGCCTCCGGCGTTTCCGTCGGATCGATGATTTCTTCTTCGCCGTTTTCCGGGTTTTCCTGTTCGTTCTGTTCGCTCATTGCGTCCTCAATTCTAGACTCATTTGCCGCCTCATCCGATCAGCCGTCCCACCAGCTTGGCGGTAAAATCGACCATGGGAATGATGCGGGAATAATTGATCCGGGTCGGGCCGACAACCCCAATTGCGCCAACCACCGTTTCTTGCTCGTTTTTAAACGGTGCGACGACCAGGGAACAGCCCGAAAGATCGAAAAGATGGCTGTCTGCGCCGATGAAAATCTGTACGCCCTCGGCGCGTTCCGTCGTTTCAAGCAGCCCCGACATGGATTGGCGGGTTTCCAGCGCCTCGAAAAGAGTGCGGATCCGCTCAAGATCGCCTACCGCATGAACGTCGTCCAAAAGGTGCGCCTGGCCGCGAACGATTAACGCACTGTCTTCCGCCGCCCCCGCCCAGGTCGCCAGTCCGGCCTCGACGACTTTTTGGGTTAGCTGATCGAGCTCTCGGCGCTGGCTTTTCAACTCTTCGGCAATAATATCCCGCGCTTGGCGCAGAGTTCGGCCGACCAGTCGGGCGCTGAGATAGTTGGTCGCCTCAACGAGGGCCGACGGAGCCAGGGTGGTCGGAACCTCGATGATCCGGTTTTCGACAATGCCGTTTTCGGTCACCATAACCACCAGGGCGCGGCCCGGGCTTAAGGCGACGAATTCAATATGCTTGAGCGGCACCTCGGTCTTGGGCGCAGCGACCAGACCGGCGCAATGGGTCAGCCCCGAAAGCGTGCCGGTGACTTCTTTCAGCAACCCTTCCACCGATTTTCCCAAACCCGCGGCATGGGCTTCGAGCTTTTCACGCTCTTTTTCGTCCAGGTTGCCTACTTCCATCAGGCCATCGACAAACAGCCGCAGCCCCGCTTCGGTCGGTAGTCGCCCGGCAGAGGTATGGGGCGCATAGAGCAGTCCGGCCTCTTCAAGATCGGCCATGACGTTGCGAATGGTGGCGGGCGAAATGGTTTGACCGGGCTGTTTTGACAGCGTGCGCGAACCCACGGGGTCGCCGGTTTCCACAAAGGTATCGACGACGCGCCTCAAAATATCGCGGGATCGTTCATTGAGCTCGGTAATCATAGGCCGAATTTAGTTCTTTCCGGAGTTCTGTCAACGGCCTGCGGTTGTCTTTGCCGCCGACTTTGATTAGCTTGCGCCGAACCAATCATTTTTTCAGGAATATCCGACCCATGAGACCTTCCGGCCGCAAGCCCGATCAGATGCGGGACATTACCATCGAAACCGGCGTCAACAAACACGCCGAAGGCTCCTGCCTGATCAGCTTCGGCGATACCAAGGTGCTCTGCCTGGCGACCGTCGAAGAGCGTGTGCCGCCTTGGATGCGCAATAGCGGCAAAGGCTGGGTCACCGCCGAATACGGCATGCTGCCGCGCTCGACCAACAGCCGCACCGGCCGCGAAGCCGCGCGGGGCAAACAAACGGGCCGGACCCAGGAAATCCAGCGCCTGATCGGCCGCAGCCTGCGCGCCGTCGCCGATCTCGAGAAATTGGGCGAGCGGCAGATCACGCTCGATTGCGACGTCATCCAGGCCGACGGCGGCACCCGCACCGCCTCGATCACCGGCGCATACGTCGCCCTTCACATCGCCTGCCAGAAAATGGTCGATCTCGGCATCCTCAATGAGCTGCCGCTGATTGGCGAAGTGGCCGCGGTTTCCTGCGGTCTCTACGAAGGCACGGCGGTGCTCGACCTCGACTACGACGAAGACAGCAACGCCGAGGCCGACACCAACTTCGTGCTCACCGGCAACGGTATCGTCGAAGTTCAGGGCACGGCGGAAGCC
>Ga0070729_10002419_pt1 | contig 24171 bp, 18 predicted proteins | sample tdDd472_FD_66725 | JGI IMG/M metagenome (GOLD analysis project Ga0070729, IMG submission 66725) | Marine sediment microbial communities from the Atlantic coast under amendment with organic carbon and nitrate - tdDd47.2 | ecosystem: Environmental > Aquatic > Marine > Coastal > Sediment | place... | reverse complement strand
ACGATCACGCCTTCAACGATTTCCGAACGGGCGCCGATGAAGCAGTTGTCACCGATGATGGTCGGGCCGGCCTGAATCGGTTCCAGCACGCCGCCAATACCGACACCGCCGGAGAGGTGCACGTTTTTACCGATCTGGGCACAGCTGCCTACTGTTGCCCAGGTATCGACCAGAGTGCCGCTGTCGACGTAAGCGCCGATGTTGGTGTACGACGGCATCAGTACGACATTCGGCGCAATGTAAGAGCCGCAACGAACCTGTGCATCGGGTACAACACGGATACCGGCAGCTTCGTATTCTGCCTGACCCCAACCGGCGAACTTCAGTGGTACCTTGTCGAAGTAGGTCGTGTGACCGCCGTCGATCTGGTGGTTTTGTTCAATGCCGAAGTACAGCAGCACGGCTTTCTTCAGCCACTGGTGCACGTGCCAGTCGCCGTCGATTTTCTCGGCGACGCGGGCTTCACCGCTGTCGAGCAGGTCGATGGCGCTCAGTACGGCATTTTTGATTTCGGGGTCGGCGTTCGGCAGATCAATGTCGGCACGGTTGTCGAAGGCGGCATTAATAATGGTTTCTATGGAGCTCATTGGTACCTGTTCCAGTTGTCTTTATGAATCGAAGTTGGTTCGGCAGCGACCTGCCCGGTGGGCGCCTATGATGTGGCGTGGGGCTGCCGCTGTCCAGCGAATTAGGGGCTGCGCAATCAGTTGCTGTCGAGAGTGCTTACTATAGCCTCCTGCAGCTTGGCCTGGGCGGCCTCGTCGAGCGGTCCGCCGCTCTCCGAAGTAATGTAAAACGCATCCTCGGCGCGTTCACCGATCGTCATAATTTTGGCGGTCTGAATCAGCGCCATATTGTCCATCATGACTTTCCCGACCTGACTGAGTAGGCCGGGGCGGTCACTGGTGATCAGTTCCATCACGCTGCGGCCGTTGGTTTCGTCAAGCGTGAAGCGCACCCGGGTCGGGGTGCTGAACATGCGGGCCTGCCGCGGTGCCCGGCGCGTCACCTTAGGTGCACTGTCGCCGGCGCTGGCAATCTCCTGGCCGAGGCGGCGCAGCAAGTTGGTGTGCCGGTCCGGGTCGATGGTTTCACCATCCTGATCGATGATCACGTACACCGACAGACTGTAGCCATTGGGTAGTGGAATAATCCGTGCATCCACAATCGTATAACCCAGTTCATCGAGCACAGCAGTTGTTATTGCAAAGGTGAACTGCTCCTGATCGGTGTACAGGAAGATTGCTGTACCCGCGTTGTTAGGGGCGTCGCGGACGTCGAGCATATAGCCTTCACTTAGTGATTCTTGCCCGGCCAGAATAGTCGTGTGCCAGACAATTTCATCCCAGCGGAAACGCAGGAAGTACTCTTCGCTCATGTTCTGCCAGACGCTTAGCACAGCTTTCTCGGCAACCCCACGGTTCAACAGTTCCTGCAATGCTTTGGCTTGCGTTTGCTGCAGTAGTTCATCCTTATCGACCGGGCTTTCGAGACCCTGCCTGAGCGCGGCGCGGGTCTTCTCATAGAGTTCCTGAAACAGTTGCGCCTTCCACGAGTTCCACAGATTCGGGTTGGTGCCGCGTACGTCCGATACGGTGTGCAGGTACAGGTAGTCGAGATGGGTTTCATCGCCGACGAGCTGCGCAAACTCATTGATAACGTCGGGGTCACTGACGTCTTTCTTCTGTGCCGTAATCGACAGCTGTAAGTGATTGCGGACAATCCACGCTACCAGTCTGGCGTCATAGCGACTCAGGCCGTGCTCTAGGCAAAAGGCTTCGGCATCGACCGCACCCAGCTCCGAATGGTCGCCGCCGCGGCCTTTAGCAATGTCGTGAAACAGTCCACCAAGATACGAGATCAGCGGGTTCTCAAGGCGCTGCATGATTTCACTGCAATAGGGCAGTTCGTGGTCAAAGCGTTTCAGCGCCAGACGCCGCAGATTACTAACGACAAACAGTGTGTGCTCATCCACCGTGTAGGCGTGAAACAGGTCGTACTGCATCCGGCCGACAATGCGCCCGAATGCGGGGATGTACTGGCCGAGAACACCGTAAAGATTCATGCGCCGCAACTCATGGGTTACACCTTCCGGTGCCTGCATGATCGCCAAAAACAGCTGGTGGTTTTTGGGGTTTTGGCGAAACTCATCATCGATGAGGCTGAGGTAACGACGCACCAACGCAATGGTGTAGGCGCTGACACCTTTCAGCTCCGGATGCTGTTGCAGCAGCAAAAAGATTTCCAACAGTGCCGAAGGATTGCGCTGAAACACATCATCCTTGGTGACTTGCAGAAAACCGTTTTTAACTTCGAAATCCTGGTTAATCGGTTCCGGCTGTGTATCCGGATTCATCAGGATGGCTTCCTGAAACAGCTGCAGGAGCATTTCGTTCAGGCGGCTTAGATCCATCACGGTGCGGTAGTAGCGCTGCATCAATTGCTCAACAGCGAGGCTGTAGGCAGCGTCTTCGTAGCCGAAAATGGCGGCGATCTTGGTCTGGTGGTCGAACAGCAGGCGGTCTTCGCGCCTGCCGGTCAGCGCGTGCAGTGCAAAGCGTATGCGCCAGAGCAGTTCACGCCCCTGTCGCAACAGGCCCAGTTGTGCCGGTGTCAGGAACTCTTTTTCAGCCAGATCGTCGAGCTTGCCGGTGCCGAAGTAACGTCGTGCCACCCAGATAATGACCTGAATGTCGCGCAAGCCGCCGGGGCTTTCCTTAATATTCGGCTCAAGGTTGTAAGCCGTGTTTTCGTATCGGTGATGCCGTGCCTGCTGTTCTTTTAGTTTGGCTTCGAAAAAACTGCGGGCCTTCCAGATCTTCGGCGGCGCTACCGCGGCCGTCATTTTGGTAAACAGTTTTTCCGGCCCGCAGATCAGTCGCGACTCCATTAACGTCGTAGCAATGCCGAGATCGTGTTCGCTTTCTGATTTGCATTCGGCAACGGTGCGGGTGCTGTGCCCGACTTCCAGGCCGATGTCCCACAGGAATGCCAGAAATGCACCGATTGCATCACTGGCTGCCCGGGCTTTGCGTGTCGATGGAGTAATCAGTAATAAGTCGATATCGGAGTAGGGGTGCAATTCACCACGGCCGTAGCCGCCCACGGCAACCACAGAAATATCTTTGGCAGCTTTACCGGCGAAGTGCGGCCAGGCATCGACGATGACCAGGTCGATGAGGCGGGCGCGGTCATGCACCAACTGGGTTACCGGTTTGTTGCCGAGGAAACGCTCGATCAGGGCGGCATTGCCGGACTCGAGTATGCGGCGCACTGTCGGCATGTCGGCCTTGGCTGCGGCGATTCGCGCAGCGATGCCGTCCCAGTCCATATTGAGGCTCTCGGCGTGCAGGCTCTCTGCAGCCAGCGCCGCCTGCTCGTCGCTTAAGCTCAGCGGGTTAACGGCTTTAAGGGCTGTTTCAGCCGTGCTCACGAACGGGCAGCCTCGCCTAGTGTCAGAATCTCTACGCCGTCGGCAGTAACCAGCAACGTGTGTTCCCATTGCGCTGACAAAGAGCGGTCTTTGGTAATGACTGTCCAGCCGTCGGGCAATAGCTTCACATTGCGCTTGCCGATGTTCACCATCGGTTCCACGGTAAAGGTCATGCCTTCTTCAAGCACCATGCCGGTGCCGGCCTGACCGTAGTGAAGTACCTGCGGATCTTCGTGAAAAACGCGGCCGATACCGTGGCCGCAGTATTCGCGAACGACAGAACAATTTTGCTTTTCCACGTAGTGTTGAATGACCGCACCGATGTCGCCGAGGTGTGCACCGGGGCGAACCTTTTCAATACCGAGCATCATCGCGTCGTGAGAAATCTGCGCGACCCGCTGACCCTGCACCGTCGGCTTGCCGACCATGAACATGCGGCTGCTATCACCGTGATACTCATCTTTAATAACCGTGATATCGATATTGACGATATCGCCGTTTTTAAGTTTCTTGTCGGCCGGTATGCCATGACACACAACATGGTTCACCGACGTGCAGATAGATTTCGGAAAGCCGCGGTAATTTAGCGGGGCGGGGATAGCCTGCTGCGTATCCACAATGAAATCGTGGCAAATCTGATCGAGATCGTTGGTGGTTACGCCTGGCTGCACATGGGGGCCGATCATGTCGAGTACGTCGGCTGTCAGACGCCCTGCAACACGCATTTTCTCCTGTGCGGCTGAATCCTTGAGCTCTATGCCCATAATCCGGAAATCCTTATATTCTGAGGAATGGTGCCCTGCGCATCCCGGCGTGGTGCTTGTCGGAACCGCGCCGAAAATTATAAAGCAATGTTTTTAAAGGGTTTTCTGCTTCCGTCAAAGCGGGTATTCTCGCTGCAGCCCTGCAAGTGCAACCGGAAGCAGGCCCACGACCGGGCAAAGTTCCCGGCCTGCAGTGGGACTCCATTGTCGCTGCAAGGCGCTTATGGTATAAAGCGCGCGCGCTATGCGCAATTAATCCTCACATGTGTCGTCACATCCGGCTGGGTGCCTGCGGCTTTCAGGACTAAAAAAGCAGTTCTTCCGGTGAATTCCGGAGATTGTGGTTCTGAACGTTCAGGTTGTCGCGATGGGGCACATGGAAGCCGTAACCCAACAAGGAGTTTTTAAAATGACTGACGTATCAATGCGCCAGATGCTTGAGGCTGGCGTACATTTCGGGCATCAGACCCGTTATTGGAACCCGAAGATGGGCCCCTTCATCTTCGGCAAAAGAAACAATATCCACATTATCAATCTGGAACACACCGTTCCGTTGTATCAGGAAGCCTGCGATTTCGTATCGAAGCTGGCGGCTGATGGCGGCACGATCCTGTTCGTCGGCACCAAGCGTGCCGCCCGCGAAGCCGTCCGGTCTCAGGCCGATCGTTGCGGTATGCCTTTTGTCAGCCACCGCTGGCTGGGTGGCATGCTGACCAACTTCAAAACGGTTAAGCAATCAATCAAGCGTTTGTTCGAACTTGAAGAGATGCTTGGCGAAGGTGGCGCGGCGTCGACGCTGACCAAGAAAGAGCAGCTGAACCTTTCCCGCGAACAGGAAAAACTCGAACGCAGTCTCGGTGGCATTAAGGATATGAACCGTATCCCTGACGCGATCTTTATTATCGATGTCGGCCACGAGAAAATTGCTATCAATGAAGCTCGTAAACTGGGTATTCCCGTGGTGGCTATCGTTGATACCAACTGCTCACCGGACAGAGTCGACTACCCCGTACCGGGCAATGACGATGCCATGCGCTCGGCTATGCTCTTCTCGACGGGTATTGCAGACGCTGTGCTGGCCGGGAAAGAGTCGATTCCGGTCGTGCCGGTTGGCGATGATGACTTCGTAGAGGTTGATGACGAAGCGGTAGCTAAGAAGAAGACCGCTAAGAAAGCCGCGAAGAAAACTGCCAAGAAGGCTGCTGCGAAGAAAACTACCAAGAAGGCTGCTGCGAAGAAGACCACCAAGAAAGCCGCTGCGAAGAAAACTACCAAGAAGGCTGCTGCCGAAAAGGCAGATGACGCTGATGCTGCTAAAGCTGAAGCACCTGCCGCCGCTGAACCGGCTGCAGAAGAGTCAAAAGCTGACGAGTAATTTTCGTACGGTTGTATTGTTAGACGGTGCCGCTTGAGTAATCGGCACCTATTAAACACGGGATTAGTTAAAGATGAGTATTACAGCGAGCTTAGTTAAGGAACTGCGTGAGCGGACCGGCGCTGGCATGATGGAATGCAAAAAGGTGTTGGTTGAAACCGAGGGTGATATCGAGGCTGCACAGGATCTGCTGCGCACCCGCGGTCAGGCCAAAGCCGAGAAGAAGTCCGGCCGCATTGCTGCAGAAGGTGTAGTGGTGTTCGGTACGGCAGACGGTGTTGCTGCTCTGGTTGAAGTGAACAGTGAAACCGACTTCGTTGCACGTGATGAAAGCTTTAAAGCGTTTGCCGACAAGGCCGTAGAACTGGTGTTGGCTAACCAGCCTGCCGATGTTGATGCTTTATCGGCACTCGATGCCGGTGGCGCGACGTTTGGTGATATGCGCACTGAACTGGTATCGAAGATCGGTGAGAATGTATCTGTTCGCCGCTTCGAGGCGATTGCACCGAAAGGTACGGCCGGTGCTTATTTGCACGGCGGACGTATTGGTGTGTTGGTTGATGTTGAAGGCGGCGACGAAGAGTTGGCGCGTGATATCGCGATGCACATTGCTGCCAGCAACCCGGTTTGTATTACTGAAGATGATGTGCCTGCAGCAGAGCTTGAGCGTGAGAAGAAAATTCTCACCGATCAGGCGCTGAATGAAGGCAAGCCGGCGGAGATCGTTGAGAAAATGATCACCGGTCGTCTGCGCAAGCATCTCGCACAGATCACTCTCGTTGGTCAGCCGTTTGTAAAAGACCCGGATATCAGTGTCGGCAAACTGCTGGAAAGCAAAGGCGCCAGCGTTGCTTCGTTCGTCCGCTTCGAAGTGGGTGAAGGCATCGAGAAGAAAGAAGAAAACTTTGCTGAAGAAGTGGCTGCGCAGGTTAAAGCCAGCAGCTAGTTCAGGCTAAAAGAAAACAGGAGCGTCTATGCGATCGTTTGAAGCAACCCACCGCAGCGGCTTACACAGCGTTGTGCCGGTATGTTTCGCCGGTCGTCCCACTGTTTTCTGTGTTTAACTGGTAACCCCGCTTCGGCGGGGTTATTTTTTGCCACAATTATGTTGCTCGTATCGAGCCCGGAGGTAATCACGCATGTCAGGTGAAGCACTGCCCTATAAAAGAGTACTTCTGAAATTAAGCGGTGAGGCATTACTCGGTGAAAGCCAATACGGCATCGACCCCGATGTGCTGAGTCAGTTGGCAGCCGATATTGCGCAGATTAATGCGATGGGCGTGCAAGTTGGCGTGGTTATCGGTGGCGGCAATATCTTTCGTGGTGAGGGCCTGGCCCGTTCCGGCATGGACCGGGTAACCGGCGACCACATGGGCATGCTGGCTACGGTTATCAATTCACTGGCAATGCAGGATGCGCTCGAGCGCGTCGATGTGCAGGCGCGGGTCATGTCGGCACTGGCTATTAATGAAGTCTGCGAGGATTACATTCGCCGGCGCGCCGTGAGGCATCTGGAGAAAGGCCGGGTCGTGATTCTGGCTGCCGGCATGGGCAATCCGTTTTTCACCACGGATACCGCTGCCAGCCTGCGGGCTATCGAGATCGGCGCAGATTTGCTGATCAAAGCCACCAAAGTAGACGGTGTCTACACTGCCGACCCTAAAACCCATCCCGATGCAGAGCGCTACGAGCGCCTCAGCTACGATCAGGTTATCGACGATCGTCTGGGCGTGATGGATACCACGGCTATCGTTATGTGCCGCGACAACAACCTGCCCATCAGGGTTATGGATTTACATGAAGCCGGCGCGCTGATCGAGTTGATGGGCGGCGGCAATATCGGCACATTGGTTGAGGTTTAGCTGCGCTTTTTTTACATTTTCCCTTTGGCTTGTAATGCTGTCGGCTGACAGCCGGTGCAAGCCGGACGGAACAGAACTTCAGGTAACAGGATTGTCATGATTGAAGACTTAAAGAAAGACGGCGAAGCCCGTATGGAAAAAAGTATTGCCGCACTAACAGCAGCGTTTGCCAAGCTGCGCACCGGCCGTGCTCACCCGAGTCTGCTGGAGCAGATTTATGTCGACTACTACGGCGCCAACACCCCGCTGAAGCAGGTTGCCAATATCACAGTTGAAGATTCCCGCACGCTGGCGATTTCGCCATTTGAAGCGTCAATGATTGCGCCCATCGAGAAAGCGATCATGCAAGCGGATCTGGGGCTCAACCCGATGAGTTCCGGCAATCTTATCCGTGTGCCGTTACCGGATCTGACGGAAGAGCGTCGCAAAGACCTGGCCAAGGTTGTGCGCCATGAAGCAGAGCAGGGCAAGGTCGCCATCCGCAATATTCGGCGCGACGTTCTCAGTGATGTGAAAGAGCTGCTTAAAGAGAAAGAAATTTCCGAGGACGACGACCGTCGTGCCCAAACGGAGATTCAGCAGATTACCGATAAGTACATCGCCAAAGTCGACGAGCTATCGGAATCCAAGCAAGCGGAAGTCATGGCCATTTAGCCAGTCCGCTTACTCATGTCAGATCAACAGGAAGAGGCGGGTCCTCAGCACATTGCCATCATCATGGATGGCAACGGCCGCTGGGCAAAACAACGTGGTCAGGCGCGCGCGCTCGGTCACCGGGCCGGCGTTAAAGCCACCCGCAACGTGGTCGAGGCTTGCGCCCAGCGCGGCGTCAAATGCCTGACCCTGTTTGCTTTTAGCAGTGAGAACTGGAACCGCCCGGCAGACGAAGTATCCAGCCTGATGAGCCTGTTCCTCGAGGTTCTGCAGCGTGAAGTCGATGTGCTGAACAAGAATGATATCCGGGTTCGCTTTATTGGCGAGCGCTCGCAGTTATCGGAGCGTTTGCAAAAGCGTTTGGCTAAAGCCGAAGAACAAACTGCCGGTAATGCCCGTATGGATCTTGTGCTGGCGGTAGCCTATGGCGGCCGCTGGGACATTGTTAAGGCTGCACAACAAGTCGCGGCCGATGTCGCCGCCGGCAAACTTGCCGCAAGCGATATTGACGATACGCATTTACAACAGTATTTATCGCTGACAGGTTTGAGTGAGCCCGACCTGCTTATTCGCACCGGTGGCGAACGTCGCATCAGCAACTTCCTGCTATGGGATCTGGCGTATGCCGAGTTGTACTTCACTGATGTGTTGTGGCCCGATTTCGCCGACAGTGATCTCGATGCGGCAATAGAATTTTTCAGTCACCGGGAACGCCGCTTCGGTCGCACCGGTGATCAGCTCGGGGGTGCCTGAGCCGTGTCCGGGCCTATGTCATCGCTAACCAAACGTGTGCTGACTGCGGTGGTGTTAGGCGCTGTTTTTCTGGCAGTGCTGTTTAAAACCAATCCCGAAATTACAGCCGGATTTATTACGCTGTTTCTGCTGCTGGCATGTTGGGAGTGGGCCGGGTTTGCGGGCTGGCAGAGTGTTGCCGCCCGGTTGATGTATGTGGCGCTGGCAGCCTGTCTGATGGCCGCGTTATTCCTGTCGCCGGACCTCACTGCGGTGTTGCCGGTCGTGCTGCTGGTAGCCGCATGTTGGTGGCTGTTTGCGCTGTTTATGCTGTTTTCCGGCGCATTCCCGCTTAACGCGCCGTTGATAGCGCTGTGCGGCTTTCTGCTGCTCATCCCTGCCTGGTTCTGCGGAATCCGCATTCTGCTGGCGGGTGATAACGGTAATATTCTGTTTTTACTGGTTTTCCTGTTTGTCGCGGCAGCCGATATCGGTGCTTATTTCACCGGTAAGGCGATTGGTAGCCACAAGCTGCTGCCACGCGTTAGTCCCGGAAAGACGTGGGAAGGCTTCGCAGGCGGTATGATATCGGCCACGCTGCTCGCCGGCGTTGTTGTTGTGTTACTCGATTGGCCCCTGATGCCCGCTTTATTGACCGGATTACTGACCGGTCTGGTGTCGGTTGTCGGAGATTTAACAGTCAGTCTGTTCAAGCGGCATGCCGGCCTGAAAGACAGCGGTAAGCTGTTGCCGGGGCACGGGGGAATACTCGACCGGATCGACGGCGTGACAGCGGCTTTGCCGTTGTACGCGGCGTTGCTGTATGGCTTCGGTTTATTGCCGGCAGCTACTTTATAGAATGTGATTCAGGAGTTGGTGGCAAGCAGTGAATAGCGTGCTTATTTCAGCACTCGCGTTTATTGTCGCAATAGGTATTTTGGTGGCTGTGCATGAGTACGGCCACTATATAGTTGCGCGCCTGCTCGGCGTCAAAGTGCTGCGTTATTCCATTGGTTTCGGCCGGCCGTTGTGGCTGCGTCGCTCCGGCCCGGACCAGACCGAGTACTGCATCTCCGCTATCCCGTTAGGCGGCTATGTGAAGCTGCTCGACGAACGCGAAGGCAATGTTCCCGAGAGTGAATTGCCGCGCTCATTCACCCGGCAGCCGATTCTCAGTCGTATAGCTATTCTGGTTGCCGGTCCGGCAATGAACTTTTTGTTTGCGATCGCTGCCTACTGGCTGATGTTTGTAATCGGTGTCCCCGGTGCGCAGCCGATAGTCGGGAAAGTTGAACCTCAGTCGATTGCGGCTACGGCCGGTATTGAATCCGGTGACCGGATTCTGCAAGTGGGCGACAGCCCTGTGTCCACCTGGGAAGGCGCAATACTGTTTCTGCTCGATGAAGTGCTCGATAACGAAGTGATTTCTATCGAGGTGGAGAACGAAGCGGGGCTAGCCCGTGTCGTGCAGCTTGATATCACGGGTCAGCTCACTGAGTTAACCAAGCCCGGCCAGTTGTTCCCCGTGCTGGGTTTGGCACCCTGGCGGCCCATCGTGCCGGCAATCGTCGCTGAAGTAACACCGGACAGCCCGGCTGCAGCAGCCGGCGTGTTAGCCGGTGACAGAGTGGTCGAAGCGGGTGGCGAGCCGCTTGAGGGCTGGACTGATTGGGTCTACTGGGTGCGTGAGCGGCCGGGTGAGCCGGTGAGCTTTGTCGTCGAGCGCAACGGTAGCCGCGTGCAGCTGAGTGCCACTATCGGTGAAGCCGAGGTTGATGGCGAAACTGTCGGTCAGATCGGTATGGCTGTGCAGCAGCCGGATAAATCGTTGGCCGATAAATACCGCGCCGACCAGCGTTATGCGGTCATCCCGTCGTTGCGTGAGGCGTTGTACCGGACATGGTCGATGTCGGAACTGACGGTGCGGATGCTAGGCAGGATGGTGATAGGCGACGTGTCGGTGAAAAATATCAGCGGCCCGATCAATATTGCAGAGTATGCCGGTTATTCGGCACGCATCGGGTTTGCTCCGTTTCTGAGTTTTCTGGCTATTGTCAGTGTGAGTCTCGGCGTGCTTAACCTGCTGCCGATACCGGTGCTTGACGGCGGGCAGGTGATTTACCAGCTGGCCGAGGCCGTGAAGGGCGCGCCGCTGTCGGAGAAGGCCCAGCTTATCGGGCAACAGATCGGCATCGCTTTTTTAGTGTTGGTGATGTCGTTTGCGTTTTACAATGACCTTTCCCGTTTCTTCTGATTTTGGATCTACTGTGAACGATTGGCTCGTCAATTCGGTCAGGACTACCCGTGCGGCCTCTGCACTAAGGGTTTCCCTGATATTGCTTGTGCTGCTGCCGGCTTTCGGCGGTTCATTGGTGCAGGCTGCCGACTCGTTCGTCGTGCGCGATATTCGCGTGCAGGGGCTGCAGCGAATCTCCGAAGGCACCTTATTTAACTATCTGCCGGTGAACCTCGGTGATGAAATGACGCCGCTGCGCGTGCAGGAATCCATGCGCGCAATTTTCTCTACCGGCTTCTTTCGCGATGTTGAGGTTTTTCGTGACGGCAGCACGTTGGTGATCTCGGTAACAGAACGGCCATCAATTGAGTCGTTCAGCATCGAGGGCAATAAAGATATTAAAGATGAAGACCTCGAGGAGCCACTGGCCAAGATCGGTTTGAAAACCGGCCGCATTTTCGATCAGTCGGTGCTTGATGAAGTCGAGCAGTCATTGCTGGACCAGTATTACAGTGGCGGTAAGTACGCGGCGGAAATCACCAGTGAAGTGGTCGAGTTGCCGGGTAATAAAGTCAATATCAAGATCACGATCAAAGAAGGCAAGCGTTCCAAAATCCGCCAGATCAATATTGTCGGCAATGCGATTTTTGACGATGAGGCAATCCTCGAAGTCTTTGCATTGCGCACGCCACACTTACTGGCATTCATCCGCAAGGATGACCTCTATTCACGGGAGGCGCTCAGCGGCGACCTGGAGACGCTGCGCTCACTCTATATGGATAGCGGTTATGCGGATTTCCGGATCGAGTCGACCCAGGTGGCATTGTCCCCCGACAAGAAAAGCGTCTTCATTACCGTAAATATTAATGAAGGCGACAAGTTCACGGTGGCATCCGTGGACCTGGCCGGCGACCTGATTCTCGAAGAAGAGCAGTTGCTGCCGTACTTGCAGGTCAGAGAGGGTATGACCTACTCGCAGCGGGCGATCAGTCAAACTACAGAACTACTGAAGTTGCGTCTGGGGCAGGAAGGCTATGCCTTTGCCGATATCGACCCCGTGCCCGAGCTGGACGCTGAAACAAAAACTGTGGCACTGACGTTCTACATCGACCCGCGCAACCGCGTGTATGTGCGCAGCATTAACTTCAGAGGTGCGTCATCGGTTAACGATGTCGTATTCCGTCGCGAAATGCGTCAGCTCGAAGGCGCGTATCTGTCGAATTCCGCGGTGGATCGCTCCAGAGTTCGTCTGCAACGGCTGCCGTATGTCGAAAGTGTCAACATGGACATGAAGCCGGTGGCGGGCACCAACGATCAGGTCGATGTGAACTTCGATATTAAAGAGGGCCTGCCAGGCAGTTTCGGTGGCGGTGTCGGTTATTCCGATTCGCAGGGCATCATCCTGAACGGTAACTTTGTCCATACGAACTTCATGGGCACCGGTAACCGGGTATCCACAGATCTTAACTTCGGTAAGTACCGTACCGTTATCGGCGGTTCGTACACCAACCCCTATGTCACCCCGGACGAAGTCAGTCGCACGATTTCACTGACCTATCGCAACATCACCCAGTTCACCCGTGATGCGTCCGATTTCGATACCAAGACGTTAAATGCCGGCTTGGAATACGGTTACCCGTTGTCCGAGTATCAGCGGGTGGTTTACGGCGGTACCTATCAGCTGTCCGAATTGGCCACGAGCCGTCTGGGCAGTTCCGCACAGGCTATCGACTGGACACTGTCCAACGGTAACCCGGAAACTATTGGTACTGATGTTGCTGTCACGGATTTTAATACCTTGGAATTTCTGGTCGGCTGGATCTATGACTCGCGGAACCGTTCGCTGTTTCCGACCCGGGGTTCGCGTCACCGCGCCACAATCAGTTCGACTGTGCCGGGCAGTGAAGTCGAGTACTGGTTCCTGAATTACTCGATGCGCAAATACCAGCCGCTGAGCCGCTACTTTATGTTGGCCTTCAAGCTCGAGACCTCATACGGTGATGCGCTCGGTGATACGACCTCAATTCCGCCTTTCCGCAACAAGTTTGCCGGTGGTCCGAATTCTGTCAGGGGTTATACCGAGAACACTCTGGGCCCGGTAGACAGCCTTGGTAACCCCTATGGCGGCAACCTGCTGACCGTCCTGCAAAGTGAGCTGATTCTGCCGATGCCGCAGTCGTGGCAGACCCGGGCCAGAGCCGCGTTGTTTTTTGATATCGGCAATGTATTCTCTACCGAGAATGTCAGGTTTTGTGGTCCGGACGGCGTAGCTTCCGACTGTATTGCCGGCACACCGCAGAGTTACCGGCCCGGCGATTCTGATTTGAAGTATTCGACAGGCGCCTCAATAGAGTGGCTGTCGCCGATGGGCCTGTTTAAATTCAGTTATGCTTTCCCGCTGAACGAGAAGCAAACCACTGATACGCAGTGGGGCGATGAAACCGAACGCTTCCAGTTCACCGTGGGTGGTGCCTTCTAGGCAGTGGGCTATTTCCGCAACAACCGCTTGTTACAATGGTCAGTATATTGATCACAAGGATTCGTTATGAAATTTGCAAATAAATTCGCACAGATGATGTTGGCAGTTTTGCTGTTGTCACCGCTGGCGGCCGTCAGTGCCGATATGAAAATCGGCGTCGTGATTGTGCCCCGTTTGTTGCAGGAGTCCCCGCAGGCGCGTGCCGCGATGGGCGCTTTGCAGGATGAATTCGCCCCCCGCCAAAGAGAGTTGGTGGAACTCGGCAATGAACTGAAAGAAAGGCAGAACACTTTTCAGCGTGATGTTGAAGTGATGAGCGCAGAAGAGCGCCGCAATGCCGAGCGCGATATGCAAAACGAACAGCGCGCCTTCCAGCGTCGCCAGAATGAGTTTGCCGAAGATCTCGATCTGCGGCGTAATGAAGTGCTGGGTGGTATGCAGCAGGAGCTGGGTGCGGAAATCCAGCGTTTTGCTAAAGGCGCAGGCTATGACCTGATCATTACCGACGCTATTTACTTCAATGATTCCCTCGATATTACCGATGAGGTATTGGCGGGGCTCGAATCGAACTTCAAGGGTGGCGAGTAAGTCATCTGCGGTCTTCGCGGTGATTGCCTGCAGGAGCGTCTGACGTGGCATTGAAGCTGTCCGAACTGGCAGAGCGTTTTGGTGGCGAGGTCCACGGTGACCCGGACACCACCGTGAGCAAGGTCGCGACGCTGGCCGCTGCCGATTCCGACAGCCTGGGCTTTCTTGCGAATCCTTTGTACGCACCGCAACTGGGTGCCACCGCTGCAGGCATCGTGGTGCTCAATGCCGATGCCGTTGACGACTGCCCCTGTGCGGCACTGGTTGTTAAAGACCCGTATCTGACCTATGCCCTGATAGCGTCTGAGTTGTACCCCGACCCGGAGTTGCAGTCGGGGGTGCATCCGTCTGCCGTCATCGACCCGCAGGCCACCGTAGCCGACAGTTGTCAGGTTGGGCCCGGCGTGGTCATTGAAGCGGGCGTGCAGGTCGGTGATGCGGTTGTGCTGGGCGCGAACTGCGTGCTGAGTCGCGGCGTTTCTATCGGAGCTCATAGCCGTTTGCACCCCAATGTTGTTCTTTATGATGATGTCATGCTGGGTGAGCGGTGTGTTCTTCACTCGGGTGTTGTTATCGGCGCACGTGGTTTCGGTATCGCCAAGCAGGCTGATGCCAGCTGGATCAATGTGCCGCAAATCGGTTCGGTCACGCTCGGCAACGATGTCGAGATCGGTGCCAATAGCTGCATCGACCGCGGCGCTATCGAGGACACCGTTCTTGAGGACGGGGTGAAGCTCGATAACCTTATTCAGATCGGTCACAACGTGCACATTGGCGCACACACAGCCTTGGCAGGTCAGTCCGGTGTTGCCGGCAGTACCAAAATCGGTGCGAACTGCCTGATCGGTGGCCGCGCAACCATCAACGGCCACATTGAGATTTGCGATCATGTTGCGGTTACCGGCGCCGCCGGCATAACCCACAGCATCACCAAGCCGGGTATCTATTCGGGCGGCATCGTGCCGATGGATGATGCGGTCAGCCACAGAAAAAACTCGGTACGCTTCAAGCAGCTTGATAAAATGGCGCGTACACTTAAGAAGCTCGAACGCGCCGTCTTTAAAGACGAAGGCTAGTCGTTACAGGACTAGCGCTTACAGGAACTGACCCGGTAATGATTCACCCTACAGCGATAATTTCACCGCAAGCGCAGATTGCCGACGATGTCGAGATTGGTCCGTACTCGATTATCGAAGACAACGTGACGATAGGTAGCGGCACGCGCATTGCCTCGCACGTGGTGATCAAGGGGCCGACGACGATCGGTTGCAACAACAATATTTACCAGTTCGCGTCATTGGGCGATGACCCGCAGGATAAAAAGTACGCGGGTGAACCGACATCGCTGGAAATCGGTGACGGCAATACCATTCGTGAATACGTCACGATCAACCGCGGCACGTCGCAGGATGACGGCATTACCCGCCTGGGTAATAACAACTGGTTGATGGCTTACGTGCATATTGCCCACGACTGCAAAGTTGGCAACGAAACTATTTTTGCCAATCTCGCGAGTCTCGCCGGGCACGTCACTGTTGAGGACTACGTGATCTTCGGCGGCATGTCCGGTGCGCATCAGTTTACGCGGGTGGGTGCTCACAGCTTCATTGGTAACAACGCCGGTATAACCCGCGACGTACCGCCGTACCTGCTGGTGTTCGGTCAGCCGGCGGTGCCGAAAGGCATTAACTCCGAAGGTCTGAAGCGGCGTGGGTTCGACGCTGATCAGTTGCGTGCCATTAAAGAGGCCTACCGGGTTCTTTATCGCAAGGACAACCGTCTGGAGGAAGCGCATCAGCAGATTGCCGAGATGGCCGAGAGTCATCCCGAGCTGGCCTGCATGGCGGAATTTCTGAGTCTTTCAGAACGCAGTATCGTGCGTTGAGCCGCAGGGCGTTTTATTCCCAATCAGCCGGCCCGACGAGACCAATTCGGACGAGGCCAATTCGGACGAGGAAGGTTCGGACATCATGACCCGCATCGTCATCATCGCAGGCGAAGCTTCAGGCGATCAGCTTGGTGCAGGGATTATTCGTGAAGTGTTGCAACAACGGCCCGACGTTCAGTTCGAGGGCGTGACGGGGCCGCAGATGGTAGCGGCCGGTTGCCGCAGTTGGTTCAGTTGCGACCGGCTTGCCGTGATGGGGTTGGTCGAAGTGCTGCAGCATCTGCGCGACATCCTCAGTGCGCGTCGTGAAGTGCTACAGCGAATCCTCTCCGACCCGCCCGATCTGGTGATCGGTATCGATGCACCGGACTTTAATCTACCGGTGGAAAAGAAACTGCGTGCCGCCGGTATTCCGGTCATTCACTACGTGTGCCCTTCGGTGTGGGCCTGGCGCGAGGGGCGGGTGAAAAACATTCGGGCCGCGGCCGATCACGTGCTGTGTTTGTTGCCGTTTGAGCCGGCGTTTCTGGAGAAGCATCAGGTATCGGCCGAGTTTGTCGGTCACCCGTTGGCTGACGAGATCCCGCAGCCGCCGGAGCAGGGTGTTTGCCGTGAGGCATTGGGGCTCAGTGACAACGAGCGGAGTGGTGCCGTGGCCGCGATCCTGCCGGGCAGTCGCATGGGCGAGGTCGGCAAGCTCGGTGAGGTGTTCGCAGCAACCGCGGCGCGCCTGCAGGCGCAACGGCCGGAGCTTACGTTTGTTGCCGCCTTTGCCAATCAGCCGACCCGTGAGCGTTTTCTGGAAATCTGGCAGCAGCACGTGGATGCACCGCTTGAGTGTTACGACGGCCGGATGCGCGAGGTACTCGGTGCTGCCGATGCCGTGTTGCTGGCGTCCGGCACCGTCACGCTCGAAGCGATGTTGTGCGGATGTCCGATGGTGGTTGCCTACAAGCTGGCGCCCTTAAGTTACTGGATTGCCCGGCTATTCCGGCTGATGAAGGTCGAGCATTTTGCCTTGCCTAACCTGTTGGCCGGGCGGGCGCTGGTGCCGGAATGTATCCAGCATGAGGCGAATCCCGAGCGTCTGAGCGCCGAGTTGCTGAGCCTGTTGAACTCTGCCGATAAGAATCAGGCACTTAAGAACGAGTTTGCGCAACTGCAGGGTGTCTTACGGCAATCCGCCAGCGAAAAATCGGCCGCAGCGGCATTGCGGTTCACGGCAGGCGGCTAGGCTCCGTATAATCAGCCCATTGTTGTGTGGTTGTTCTGAGTCCGGCCGGGCAGGTATGAGCCGGATCTGAACCTGAAAGTATGCGGGGGCATCGTTGCAATTGTTTGCGGGCGTGGATGAAGCTGGGCGCGGGCCGTTAGCCGGTTCTGTAGTCGCTGCTGCAGTTGTATTGCACGATGGTCAGGTCATCGATGGCGTCCGCGATTCCAAACAACTCAGCGCAGCGGAACGCGAACGGCTGTTCGACGTGATTCGTGAGCAGGCCGCCGGCTTTGCCATTGCCGAAGCCAGCGCCGCTGAAATCGACCAACTGAATATCCTGCAGGCCACCATGCTGGCGATGAGCCGTGCGGTGGCCGGACTGTCTGTGCACCCCGGGCGTATCCGTATTGATGGCAACCGCTGCCCCGACCTCGGTGAGCGGCTGAACCCGCTGACCGAGTCGCTGGTGGGCGGCGACAAGCTGTGTGTGGCGATCGGTGCGGCCTCGATCCTCGCCAAAGTCACCCGTGACAGGCAGCTGCAGGCGCTGCATCAGCAGTACCCCGAATACGGCTTTGCCAGCCACAAAGGCTATCCGACCAAAGCTCACCGCGAGGCGCTGCAGCGGCTGGGCCCCTGTCCCGAGCACCGGCGCAGCTTCAAGCCTGTGCGACTGGCGCTGGAGGCTGCCTGATGTCTGCCGCTGCCAACCAGCCGGGATTCGTGCACCTGAAGGTGCATACCGAGTATTCGATCCAGGACAGCGTGGTGCGCCTGCCGGGCCTGATAGGGGCTGTCAGGGCAGGGCAGATGCCGGCTGTGGCCATGACGGACCTCAACAACGTCTTCGGGCTGGTGAAGTTCTACAAGCAGTCGCTGGCTCTGGGGGTCAAGCCGATTGCCGGGGCTGATATGCGGCTGCGGCTGCCCGGCCAGCCCGACACCGATGCGGGGCTCGTGCTGTTGTGTCGCAACAATGACGGCTACCGGAATCTGACGCGCCTGATCACCCGGGCCTACGCCGAAGGGCAGACCGACAGGGAGCCGCCGGCATTGCTGCTGGAATGGCTCACACCCGAGGCAACCGCCGGGCTGATCGCGCTGTCCGGTGGCCAGATGAGCCCGCTAGGGCAGGCCATAATGTCCGATGACGAAGAGCTTATAGATGATTTAATACAAAGGCTTACAAGTGCTTTCGAAGATTCATTCTATATAGAGATTGCGCGCCTGGGGCGTGCCGATGAGAACCGCTATATCCACGGTGCTGTGGAGCTGGCGGCGGCCCGCGGGATCCCGGTGGTGGCTACCAACGACGTCCGTTTCCTGAATCCTGAGGATTTTGAGGCGCATGAGGCCCGCACCTGCATCCAGCAGAGTCAGGTGCTCGATAATCCGAAGCGGCCACGCCTGTATACCCGGCAGCAGTATCTGCGGTCTGTTCAAGAGATGACAGAACTGTTTAAGGATATTCCAGAAGCTATTGAAAATACTATTGAAATAGCTAAACGCTGTACGCTAAGTATCGAGCTGGGCAAGAACTATCTGCCGAACTACGAAATACCCGACAACCGCACGACTGATGAGTTTCTGCAGGATGAGTCCCGCCGTCTGCTGGCAGAGAAGCTGGTCGAGCTAAAAGAATCGCCGGCCCATACGCCGCGGCCGGACGAGGCGTATACCCGGCGGCTCGAGATCGAGCTTAAAACCGTCAGCGACATGGGGTTTCCGGGCTACTTCCTGATTGTGGCTGATTTCATCCGCTGGGCCCGCGAGAATGGCGTGCCGGTGGGGCCGGGGCGCGGTTCCGGTGCCGGCTCGCTGGTGGCCTTCGTGCTCGGTATTACCGATATCGACCCGCTGGAGTACGACCTGCTGTTCGAGCGTTTCCTGAACCCCGAGCGTGTCTCCATGCCGGATTTCGATATCGACTTCTGTATGGAAGGTCGCGACCGCGTGATCGACTACGTGGCGCAGCGCTACGGCCGTGACAAGGTCTCGCAGATCATCACCTACGGCACGATGGCGGCCAAGGCGGTGGTGCGCGACGCGGCCCGGGTGCTGGGCCTGCCCTATATGGCCGGCGACAAGATTGCCAAGCTGATACCACCGGATGTCGGCATGACGCTGGCCAAAGCCTTTGAACAGGAGGCCGAGCTGGCCGATCTGTACCACTCCGATGAGGAGGCCAGGGCGGTGTTTGATCTGGCGCGCCAGCTGGAAGGCCTCAAACGCAACGCCGGCACCCACGCCGGTGGTGTGGTGATTGCGCCGTCGGAACTCAGCGATTTTGTGCCGCTGTACTCCCCCGATGCCGAAACCTCGCCGGTTACCCAGTTCGACAAGGACGATGTCGAGGGCGTCGGTCTCGTAAAATTCGACTTTCTCGGCCTGAAAACGCTGACGATCATCGACTGGGCCGTGGCCACGGTGAATAGCCGCCGCGCAGCCGGTGGCGAGGCGCCGCTGGATATTCGTGCGCTGCCGCTTGATGACCCGAAAACCTATGCTTTGCTGAAGTCGGCCCGCACCGCTGCCGTGTTCCAGCTGGAATCGCCGGGCATGCAGGATCTGATCAAGCGTCTGCAGCCCGATGAGTTCACCGACATCATTGCCTTGTGTGCGCTGTTCCGGCCGGGGCCTCTGCAGTCGGGCATGGTCGATGATTTCGTGCGCCGCAAGCACTCGGGGGCGAGCGAGCCGATTGATTACATGCACCCCGATCTTGAGCCGGTGCTGGAGTCGACCTACGGCGTTATCGTCTATCAGGAACAGGTGATGCAGATTGCGCAGAAGCTGGCCGGCTATACGCTCGGCGGCGCGGATATGCTGCGGCGGGCGATGGGTAAGAAGAAACCGGAGGAAATGGCCAAGCAGCGCGAAATCTTCATGACCGGCGCACAGCAGAACGAGATTGATCTGGGGCAGGCGAAGCAAATCTTCGACCTGATGGAGAAGTTCGCCGAGTACGGCTTCAACAAATCGCATTCGGCCGCCTACGCACTGGTCGCTTACCAGACGGCCTGGCTGAAAGCGCATTATCCGGCCGACTTCATGGCTGCCGTGCTGTCGGCCGATATGGACAACACCGACAAGCTCGAGTTTTTGCAGCGCGAGTGTGTGGCCATGGGGCTGCGGCTGCAAAAGCCCGATATCAATGATTCCCAGACGCGCTTCAGCGTGGCTGGTGAGGGGGCCATCCGCTATGGTCTGGGCGCACTCAAGGGCCTCGGCCGGGCGGTCGCCGATACGCTGGTTGCCGAGCGGGAGACGAACGGTCCGTTTGCGTCGCTCGATGACCTGTGTGTCCGCGTTATCGATAAGAAGGTCAATCGCAAAGCATTTGATGCGCTGGTGAGTTCCGGTGCGCTCGATGCCTTCGGGCCGAACCGCCCGAGTATTCTGGCGGCAGTGCCGGTGGCGCTGGAGCGTGCCGACCAGGATATGAAAGCCCGCGAAGCGGGGCAGGATGATCTGTTTGGCGGGGCGGCAGAGCAGCCGGCCGACGACGGTGCAGCGGCTGTTACCACCGTGCGCCGTTTACCCGAGTGGGGTTACATGCAATTGCTGAAGGCTGAGCGTGATGCGCTGGGTCTGTACCTGAGTGGGCATCCGATGGACCTGTACCGCAGTGACCTCGCCTATGCCGCCAAGCACACCATTGCGGGCCTGCTGGCCGAGACGCCACCGCCGGCCGACGAGAACGGCCAGCGGCGGGGGCGGGGCACCGAGGTCGAGGTGGCCGGTCTGCTGACGGATGTCCGCAAATTCGGCAATCGCGTCGTGCTGGCACTCGATGACGGTACCCAGCGGATCGACTTACAGGTGTTCAGAGATAACTTTGAGAACCTTCGCCATCTTATTGTTAATAATGAAATAAGAGTGGTCAAAGGTCAGATGCGTTGGGACGATTTCACCAACAACTGGCGCGTCACTATCAGCGATATGGCCGATATCGACCGGGTGGTTGAGAACCGTGCCGGCAGCCTCCTGATCGACTGGGATGCCTCACGAGCCGGTGACGTCGATGCGAAGTCCCTGAAAGCGTTGCTCGACGAGTACCGGCCGGGCCGCTGCGCTGTAACGGTGCACTACCGCAGCCAGCGGGCAACGGCCAAGCTGAACCTCGGTGATGACTGGTGCGTGCGACCGTCGGCCGAGTTGCGGGAGCGCTTAAGCGCCCTGTTCGGTCTGCATGCGGTGCGGTTTTATGCCGCCGAAAAACACCGGGCTGCGGCGTAGCATTCAGCGCAGACTGTGCGACAATAGCGCGCTTGAACACATTTAACCGGTGCCGGAAACCGGTATTACAGCCGCTAAACAAAAGAATCTGCTGCTATGGACCTGAATTTCCTAGACTTCGAACAGCCTATCGCCGAACTGGAGGCGAAGATCGAAGAGCTCCGCTTTGTCGGAGATGATTCCGAGATCAATATCGGCGAAGAAATCAATCGCTTGCAGGCGAAAAGCCAGTCGCTGACCAAGAGCATTTTCGCCAACCTGTCGGCCTGGCAGGTGGCGCAGTTAGCCCGCCACCCGCAGCGTCCGTACACCAACGATTACATTGCCGCCATTGTCGACGACTTTCAGGAGTTGCATGGCGACCGGATGTACGCCGATGACCCCGCCATCGTCGGTGGCGTGGGCCGGCTGGACGGCCGTCCCGTGATGATCATCGGTCAGCAGAAGGGGCGCGATGTGAAATCCCGGATGCGCCGTAATTACGGCATGCCGAAACCGGAAGGCTATCGCAAGGCGCTGCGGCTGATGAACATGGCCGAGAAATTTCGCATTCCCGTGGTCACATTGATCGACACGCCGGGTGCTTACCCCGGTGTCGGTGCCGAAGAACGTGGCCAGAGTGAGGCTATTGCCCGCAACCTGTTGGTCATGTCGCGCCTGAAAACGCCTATCGTCAGCATCGTGATCGGTGAGGGCGGCTCCGGTGGTGCATTGGCCATCGGTGTCTGCGATCGTCTGATGATGCTTCAGTACGGCGTCTATTCCGTTATTTCGCCGGAAGGCTGTGCCAGTATCCTGTGGAACGATGCCTCCAAGGCCGAACAGGCAGCCGCATCAATGGGGATTACCGCAGACCGCCTCAGCAAACTGGGTTTGGTTGACGAGGTTCTGCCAGAGCCGCTGGGCGGCGCCCACCGTGATCCTGACGCGATGTGCGACGTGCTGAAAAATGCGATTCTTGCTCAGCTGACCGAGCTTGATACGCTCAACACTGAGCAGTTATTGCAGGCCCGCGAAACCCGTCTGACGTCGTTCGGACGGTTTGAAGAGGCCTAGATCATCATGGCCATTATGGCCGGCATGATTGATCTGATGGGTCTGGCGTCACGCCGGACACTCCCATGAACCCTGATTTGCAGCAGTCGTTGGTTGGGCAACTGGCTGCATTGCCGTCTGCCGGCGCCTTGCGCGTGTGCGTCGCCTACAGCGGCGGTCTCGACTCTACCGTGCTACTGCATTTGCTGGCGGGCTTGCGGGAGCAGTCCGGTGTGCCCGGTTTCGAGTTGCGGGCATTGCACGTGAACCACGGTTTGAGCGACTACGCCGATGAATGGGAAGCCGAGTGTGCGGCAAGCTGCCGGCGGCTCGATGTGCCGTTCACGGCCTTTGGTGTCGAAGTGGCACGGACCGACGAAATGGGTCTGGAGGCGGCCGCCCGTGAATCCCGTTACGCCGTATTCGAGCAGTCCTTGGAGGACGGTGAGTACCTGTTGCTGGCGCAGCATCAGGACGACCAGTTGGAGACCGTACTGCTGCAGTTGATGCGCGGTGCCGGGGTCAAGGGTCTCGCAGCGATGCCTGCAGAAGCAGCTCTGGGTGCAGGCCGTTTGTTGCGGCCACTGCTGGAATGCAGTCGTCAGGACCTGGCGGTTTACGGCGAGCAGCACGGCCTGCAGTGGATCGATGACCCGAGCAATTTTGATACCGGTTTCGACCGCAATTTTTTGCGCCACGAAGTGTTGCCGGTGCTGAAGCGCCGTTGGCCGTCAGCGGCATTGACCACGGCTCGCAGCGCCCGCTGGTGTGCCGAGGCTGATGCGCTATGTGCGGCGCTTGCAGAGACCGATGCGGCGGACGTACTGCAGGGCAGGCGGCTGAGTGTCGCCGGTTTGCTGGCGCTGGCGCCGGCCCGCCAGCGCAATCTGCTGCGTTATGCGATTACCTCTGCCGGACTGGCTTTGCCGCCTGAAACCCGTCTGCAGGAAGTGCTCGGTTCGATGTTGGTGGCTGCCGAGGATGCCGCACCTGTCGTCGACTGGCCGGGCGTGAGTGTGCGCCGCTACCGTGGCGAACTGTTTGTGTTGCCGCAAGCTGCGGTGGCTGCACCGTCGGCCGACCGGTTCGAGCTACCGGCGGATGAACGGCTTAATCTGGGCGGTGCTGCCGGCAGTCTGCAGCTCACCGCGGGTGATAGCGGTTTGCGACTTCGCCTTAACGCCTTGCCGTTGACCGTGCGTTTCCGTGAGGGCGGTGAGCGTTTGCGTCCGGCGGGCGGCGACAACAGCCGCAGCCTGAAAAACCTGTTGCAGGAAGGCGGCGTGTTGCCGTGGATGCGTGGTGCACTGCCGCTGCTGTACGCCGGCGACGAGCTGATCGCCATTGCCGATATCTGGGTCGCCGAGGGCTGGCAGGCCGCGGCGGGCGAGGCCGGCTACACCGTCGACTGGCGTCCCGCCGGCGAGGTGGTGGCTGCAGCCTGATTTGCTGCGGTCCGGTAGGCGGGTTGGCAGCCGGAATGCGGGGGCCGGTTTCGGCCTAATTTCATGCAGTATTCATTGAGCCGGAGCGGCCGCTCTGGTAGGCTGTAACACCGAATAGGGCTCTGCTCTGGAGTAACAGATGCCGGAGTTCGCGAGACTCGATTCTTCTTTATTTAAGCTATTAAGAAGACTCTGTAAGTTGTTGCGAATCCGGCATTTTTTGTA
>Ga0070729_10002418_pt1 | contig 24179 bp, 17 predicted proteins | sample tdDd472_FD_66725 | JGI IMG/M metagenome (GOLD analysis project Ga0070729, IMG submission 66725) | Marine sediment microbial communities from the Atlantic coast under amendment with organic carbon and nitrate - tdDd47.2 | ecosystem: Environmental > Aquatic > Marine > Coastal > Sediment | place... | reverse complement strand
GACGCCGCGGTGAAGGGAACCGAGCTGGATGCCGCGTTCGCCGACGGGTTCTATGCACGAGCCCGCGTACTTGAGCAGCTGGGACGCAACGAGGAGGCCGATCGGGATTACCGCGCGGTTTTCAAGCTCGACCCGGCGCATGTCGATTCGCGCTATCGGCTCGCGCATTTCCTTACCCGTGCCAGCCCTCCGCGAGCCAATGAAGCGTTCGCGCTGATCGATGCCGCGGCCGACGCCGCACCGAACGATCCCCGCAACCGAATCCACAATCAGATTCATCGCGGCATCGCCCTCGCGACGCTGGGCCGCGACCGCGAAGCCGTCGAAGCCTACGAGTCCGCACTGAAGCGGGCCGCGAGTGATCCGCTCGTGCTGGTCCTGCTGGCCGATGCGTACAGCGAGCTCTCCGAGTGGGCGCTCGCTCGACGCTCGATCGACCGGGCGCTTGCACTCGACCCCCGCCTTGCATCGGCGTACGCGGCGCGGGGCTATCTGGAGTTCCGCCAGGACAACTATTCCGCCGCGATCAAGGCCTACCGACGCGCCAGCCGCGAGGAGCCCAAGGAGGGGCGCCACCTCTTCTACATCGGGCTCGCGTACGAGCGCTCAGGCAAGATTCGCGAGGCGACGTCGTACTACCGCCGCGCAGGCGCTGCCGATCCTGGCAACGCGTCCTATCGCCTGGCGCTCGGAGCGACGTTGGAGAATCACGGCAAGCTGCGGAACGCGTTCAAGGCCTATCGCAGCGCCGTGAAGTCGATTCCCGACAACGCCGACTTGTGGATCCGACTCGGCCACGTTGCTGTGGAGCTTCGGAAGACAAAGGACGCCTCCAAGGCGTGGCTGGCCGCACTCGAACTCGCCCCCAAGGACCCGGAGCTGCTGCTCGCACTCGCCATCCTCCACGACGAGAGCCTCAACGAACCCGAGGCTGCACTTGAGTACTACAAGCGGTACCTCCGCGCGGGTGGCAAGGACGCGCGCGTCGCCGAATGGATCGCGGAACTCGAACGGCGCACCGAGAAGTAACGTCAGCGACGGGCGTCAAGCAACGCCTGCGCCCGGGGGTTCGGCTTGCGCTTCAGCAATTCAGTCAGCCAGGCGACGGTCCGTACTCGCGACGCCTCGTCCAGGTTCGGGAGCGTGTCCGACAGCGCGGCGCACAGGCGGCGCGAAAACTCGGGCTGCATCTCGGGGAAAACCGTCCACGGCTTGTTCGACTCCGCCAGCGCCTCCAGGACAGGCGCCACACCGTCGTCGCCCATGAAGGACGCGATCGAGAGGGCGAGTCCGCGGAGCGAGGGGTCCCGAAGCGCCACGCGCACCACTGCGTCGGCGTCCGCGCGCAGCAACTGGCGCAGGAACGACGGCTCCCATTCGGCTCGGAACGGATTCGGACGCGTGAGCTGCCACATTCGAATCCCGTTGCGATCCAAAACTTCGATCTTGGACATGTGAAGTGCGGCGAGACGCTCGAAGTCGCGGCGTGTCCGATCCGCGCCGACACCGGCCGCCCACTTCCGGACGTAGGCCAGCGCATCTGACGCCGGCAGCACCGAAACCGCGCCGCCCTTCAGATCGATGAAGCGAATCGAACCCTGCGTCGTCACGAGGAAGACCCGCTTCCCGTCGACTGCCCAGAACAGGCAGTAGCAGATGGAAGCATCACTGCGCGTGTAGCGCGTCCACTCCGCGCCGAGCTTCAGGTCGCCCACGCCCAGCTTCCACGCGGTTTCACCCTTCGCGTTCAGGCGAACGAACGTCTTCCCGTGGCCGTAGCCGTGCGCATACGTCTCGAACAGGACGGCACCTTCTCCATCCTCCAGCACCTCGACCTCGGATGGAATCCAGGAGAGCGTCCCGCGCACACGGTTCGCTTCCGTCGCCAGCACGAACGTGACCGTGTCACGATCCGCCTTGCGCAGCAGGAGCGAGGCACTCCCGCGCGGACTCTTCACTCGATAGTCTTCGAAGGGCGCCCAACTGTCAGCTTGGGCCGCGGCCGCAACAAGAAGGACGAGAGTCAGTGCTCCGATTCGCATACGCTCTTAGACGGAGCGCGATGCGATTGGTTCAGCGTTTCAGAGCGCGTTCCCACTCGCTCAGGTTGTTTCCGACCTGGAGCCCGGTGCACTTCCGCAACGCATCGAACACCGCTTTTTGATCGGCGCGCTTGCCGCGCAGCCGGCGGGCGGCGCGCAGTAATCCCGGCACGGCTTCGGTCGTCGGAACCGCAGCGAAGTAGCCCGCCAACCACACGACGTTCGCGTTCTTGCGGTCGAGCAGCTGGATCAACTTCTGTTGATGCGGCTGGAGCCGCCGCACCAGCGACTTGTCGCCGACCGCGACGAGCACGTCGAGCATGACCACGGCTGTGTCGCCATCGGCATCATCGAACTCCTTGAGCACGCCCTTGATGACGTCCGCCTTCGGCAACTTGCGGAGTGCCACTCCCGCCGCAATGCGCGCTTGGGCGGGAGTGTCGCCGTGCGCCAGAACTGTCACGAGCTGACGTGTCGCGCCGAGCTCAGCCAGGTGCTGGATCGCGACCAACGCGACCTGCTTGTCCAGCGCGGCGCGCTCGATGAATTCCACCGCGGCGGCGCGCGCAAGAACCGTAGTCGCCGCTTGGAGCGCGCGCGGGAGCGCCTGCGCATCGTCGAGAGCGTCGTTCCAAAGGCCCGCGTAATCACCTTTCCTGCCGGCGAGCTGGGCGGCCGTCACGCGCACCAGTACCGTGTTTCCCTCGTCGCGCGCGATCGCGACAAGCTGCTCCCGTGCCCGCTCCGGGTACCACTCCCCCGCCGCTTCGATTCCCGCCAAGGGCGGCGGCTTGAGCTTCAGGGAATCGAGGACGGCGTCCATGCCGCCGGGGCGCAGCTTGCCGGTCTGCGTATTGAACCGCAGGACGAGCCGCGTGCTGGTCGTGCCGATCAACTCGGCGCGCGTCGGGTCGTTCCAGATGGAGCGCGCCCACAGAACGAACGAAAGCGTGCTCGGAAACCCGTCGATCTGCTCCTTGTCGAACAGCGCCTTGAAGTCGTGCTTCCAGCGCAGCGTTCCGTCGAAGTCGTAGCGCGCCACGGCCACACCGTGACCCTCGCGCGTGTAGCGCCCCCAGACGACGAAGCCGGTGCCGTCATCAAAGAGGGCGAGTTCGAGCGGCATGTGGTCGATGCGACCCTTGCCGCGCACGCGCCCCCTCTTCGACTTGATCACGAAGTCGATTTTGCCGCGCACGACCTCCTTCGTCTCAATGACAAACGCGCCCGTGGTCGATGCCCAGGAGCGTTCGCCGTACGCGGCAAGCGAATCCGCGAGAAGCGGGCTCGCCAGTAGTCCGACAATCACGATGGCGCGCATCAGGAGTCTCCGGGGGTCACTTCGATGGTGGCGCTCGCGCCGTTGGCGCCTTCGCCGGGTCGATACATGTTCCATACGGTAGTCGGCAGCACCCGGAAGATCCCGGGAGTCTCGGCGCGCATGCGGTAGCTCACCTTGCGCTCGCCGGCGGGCAGATGCGTCACGGCGATGGCGACCTTCTCATCGCGGAATTCGCGATGGGCCCACCAGTTCGTCCACCACCAACCTCCGCGACGTGGCTGGCGCGGCACGCGACCGTAGTCGCGCTGCGCCTCGAAGCCGCTCGGCATCGGATCCTCGATCATCAGGTAGTCGTGCGGGCGATCGGCGCGCACGGTGAGCATCACCTCGATCTCATCGCCGCTTACGATCGGGCGCGCGCTGCGCAGCGGAACCGGCTTGCCGTTGGCAATCAGGAAGTACTCGCGCGTCACCTGGAGTGAACCCGGCGACGGCACGAAGTTGGCTTTACGACGGAACTGGCGCAGATAGAGCGAGTAGACCGGTGTGCCATTGCCCTCGCTGCGCAGCACGATCTTGTTTTCGCCCGCAACGAGGTCACTTGCGCGCAGAGTCGTCGTGCCCTCGAAAATGGCCCAGTTGTTCGGCGTCACTTCGCGCTTCCAGATCGACTTGCCGTTGACCTCCAATTCGAGCTTCATGTCGGGTGCAGCGGTGCCGGACTTCTCGAGGTAGCCCGCCATCGCCATCACGACCATCGCGGTCTGACGCGTCGAGGTCCAGTGGCCGCCCTCACGATTCAACGCCAGCCATGTCGCCACCTGGGGGATCAAGTCGTGATCCGGCGCGATGGCCAGCAGCGCCTCCAGGGCCAGCGCGGTCGCCTCGACGTTTTGGCCCGTCCAGCGATAGTCCTCGGTGCCCTTCCAGAACGCGGTCGCGCCGGACGCATTCGCCTCCCGAATCAGGCTATCCAGGACGCGGCGCGCCTCCTTCGATTCGCCGTCGCGGTGCAGGACCAGCGCGAGCATCGCGCGCCCAGCCGCCGGCAACCTGTCGAGCCCGTCCGCCAGCGCGTTGCGCACGTCGGGCACCTTCTGCCCGGCCGCCGACAGCGAGTACAGCGTGTAGATGCGCTCCTCCGGTTTCTTGAGCACCGGCAGCATGCGTTGGAGAGCCTGAATGCCATTCGCCAGCATGCGTGCGTCGACCTTGACGTCGGCGCGCTGCGCCATCGCCAGCCCGTAGACCACATACGCCGTGGTGTACGGGTTGCTCTGATCGTTTTTCCACCAGCCCCAGCCGCCGTCGGGATGCTGGAACCCGGAGAGGCGGTCGAGCCCGGCGCGGATCATCTTGGGCAACTCCTCCTCGAGCCACGGCCGCTTGATGTCCAGCCGCTGCAGGACCTGGCGCGTGATCGTCGACGGCAGGAAACGAGACATCGTCTGTTCGACGCATCCGTACGGATATCCGGCGAGGTAGTCGAGCGCATCGAGAACCGTGGCGGCGTGCGTGGGCGTCACCACGATCGTCAGTTCGGTCGCCTCGGCAATGCCTTCCGGATCGAGCGTCAACGTCTCGGTCGCTTCGCCCTTGATCAAGCCGCTCCGCGATAACCACTCGAGGCTGCCGTACGGCAGGACCTGCACCTTGCGCTCCAGCGCGTCGGATTCGGTGTCGGTCAGCGCCTTGAGCACGAACGTCACCTCGCCGGGTCGTGCGACCTGCGCCTTCCACTCCACGCGCGCCTCGCCCTTGGGGCCGACCTCACGCATCACTGTGCCTTGCCCATCGAGGTCGAGGCCGTCGGCGCTGATTTCGATCTTCATCGTCTTCTTGACGTCGAGGTCATTGCGAACGATGGCAGTAATCGTCGTCCGGTCCCCTTGCGTGAAAAATCGCGGCGTTTGCAGCCGGGCGATGACCTCCTTGCGAACGAGAATGGACGCGCGGCTTTCGCCGATATGCCCCGGCGCACTCATCGCGCGCGCCGTGAGCCGCCACGTGGTCAGATCGTCGCTGAGCTCCGCCAAATCGATGGTGGCGCGGCCCTCGGCATTCGTGATGACGCTCGGCCGATAGAGCAGCGTGTCCGCGAACTTGGTGCGGACCTTGGCCTCGACGAACGCCGGGCCGCCCTTCTTGCCTTTGGCATTCCGGACTGCGGCGGGAGCGGCCGCACCGCCGATCGCGATTCCCGAATCCGAGAGTTCGCCTTCTTCCCGATCCTCGCCCTTGGATTCCTCCACCGCCGCCTGGCCCCAGTCCCAGTACTGGACGGAGGAGTTCGTACGCACCTGGTTTCCGCGGCGCCGCACGAAGAACTGGCGGATATCCCCGGTCATTTCGGACTGCAACGCGAAAATAGCCTCGTCGACGACGCCGAACTCGACCTCGGCCGACACCGGTTCGCCGTTGGCGCTGCGCGTGAGGATGTCGAACGACGCGGGCTCGCCCGGCTTGTACTGCTTTTTGCTCGGCTTGATCTCGATGTCGAGGAAGCGCTCGCGTGGATCGATGGCGATGTTCACGTCGCGGCGATAGGTCTTGTTGCCATGCAGCGCCACGGCACTCGCGAAGAAGTTCGGCAAGAGACCGGGGTCGTCCAGCTTGATCTGCAACGTCGCCGCGTGCCCCTGCATCTTCACGACCTTGTGGTAGTACACGCGATTGGCTTCGAGCGTGAACAGCAGATGCACGTTCTTGACTTCGGAGGTGATCAGGAAGGTTGCGACGTCGCCGGGCGCATAGGCCTCCTTGTCCGGCACGATCGCAATCCCGCGCCAGTTCATGGTGCCGCCGTCCCAGTCGCGCGCCGTGACCCAGACCCAACGATGCGACGACGTCTCCCGTTGTTGGGCGTCCTTCACGCTGGCCCGCAGGACGATGCTCCCGGCCCCCACTGCGTTCAACTCGACGCGGGCCTTGCCCTCCGCATCGGTCGTGGCTTCGCTGGATGAAATCTCGATCTCGCGATACTTCCGCGTGAGCGCACTCCAGACCTGACGCATGGCGCGCACGGTCACCTTGGCATCACCGACCGGCTTGCGATCGTGGTCGCGCACCTCGAGTTTGGCGACGACCGGCTGATTCGGAAGATAGACGTAGCGCTCGGTCTCGACGTGAACCGCGACGTTGGCGCGATAGGCGGTCACCGTGCTGCTGCCGACCTCCTGTCGCCGCGAGAGATCGGTCACGGTCGCGGTCAGCGTGTAGCGCTGGTCGTGCTCGCCGCGCGGCAGCGCATGCGTCACGTTCAGCTTGCCGTCAGCGCCAGTCTTGCCGGCGCCCTTGGCGACCAAGTCACCGCCACCGTACGACGACTCCTTGACCTCGCCATACCACGCGTACCAGGCCGGACGCGGACGCCACCAGCTCCAGTGGTTGGCGCGTCGGATCTCCCAAACGACCTTCGCGTTGGCGACCGGACTCCCGAAGAAGTAGCGGGCGTCGATCGTGCCCCGCAGGTTCTCCCCCATGATGTAGCGCGTCTGCGAAAACGCGACGTCGACCTCGTACTCCGGTTTGCGGTACTCGTCGACACGGAACTGGCCGCGGTTCGACCATCGGTTCCAGGTTCCCGGCATGGCGTCGAGCGGCTCGATCGAAATCGAGTACACGCCGAGCGGCGGCTCGCTACCCAGCCGGAACTTCCCGTTCGCCGAGCCGAACTCGTTCAGGGCGACCTGCTCCGCGTGGACCAGGTTGTTCTTGGTGTCGCGGACGTTGATGGTGAGCCGCAGGCCCTTGTGCGCCGTGAGCTTCCCGTCCTCGTCGACGCGATGGCGCACGTTGAACTGAACCTCCTGATCGGGGCGGTAGATCGGGCGGTCCGTGCTCACGTAGATGCGCGACTCGGGGCCCGTGCGCGAAGCGGCGTAGGCGTAGCAGAAGCAGTACTCGTTGCCCTGGCGGCCGACGAACAGAAGGTTGTCGCGCACGACGTCGAAGCTCGCGAGGCCGTCCGCGTCTGTCTTGCGGTTCCAGCTGCCGGCGCGCGCGATCATGCGCACCTCCATGCCTTCGACCGGCTTGCCGTCGTGGCGTCCCTGCGCGAAGACGAGGACGCGATCGGCCGCGCTTTTCACGATCATCCCGTACTTGTTGACGAGCACGGTCACGCGATAGGTGATGCCCTCGACCACCGCCTCGACGAGATAGATGCCCGATTCGACGGCGGGAAGCTCGACGCGATGCTGCGCCCAGTTGTCCTTGCGCTGCGAGAAGTGCGAGTCCCACGCCTTGACCTTGATGCGCTGCTTCACCTTGGCGGCAGCCTCGGTCATGTTCTGGCGATGCGGCTCGAGGAATTCGATCACGTCGGCGTAGGCCACGCGATCCATGCGCAGGCTGACCGTGTTGATGTTGCGCACCTGGATCTGCAGGAACGGCGTCTCGCCCTCGGTGAACGACTGACGCACGCTGATCCCGAAGTACTTGTTCTGGATGGCGAGGACGCGCTGCGCCGCGCTGTTGCGGAGGCTGGCGTCGGGTGCCTTCAGCGCGATCTCCCGCATCTGCTCGACCGCCTTGGCGATCTGTTTCATGCGCCCGTACAGCTCGGCCCGTTGGAAGCGCGCCGGCCACGCCCGGATGCCGTCGGGCATTTCCTTGAGCAGCCGATCCAGCCAAGCGACCGCTTCGGTGTAGTTCCGCGAGCGGCGCATGTGCAGCAGCCCGAGGCGGAAGTAGACCTCCTCGCGGTACTGCGTCTTCGGATAGCGCTCCAGCAGCAGCTTGTAAGCCTGCTCTCCCTTGCGCCAGTTCCTCCGGTTCGAATGCTGCTGCGCGTAGTCGAACAACCCCTTCTCGGTCGTGGGCAGACTCTCCTTGTCCTCGGCGAGGACGGTCAGGCAGGCGGCGGAAACGACGAGCAGAAGGGCAATCCGGCGAGAAGACATACGGATGTAGACGATATCGCGCGCGGAGAGTTCAGGAACGGATTACCCCGATCTAGACTGATGCGATGCTCGGACTCAGCTTCCGCACCAACCCCGAATGGGCCGAGACCGCCCTCAAGGACGAAACCGCCCTGCTGCGAGACCACGCGCACCTCGAGCGCAAGGCGGCCATGCAGGTCCTGACGCTGATCGGGCAGGTCCCGTGGGCGGCCGAAGAGCTGATGGAAGTCGTCAAGGAGGAGATCGAGCACTTCGAGCGCGTCTGCGGGGTTTTGGAGGGGCGCGGGGAACCTTTGGGCGTGGATCACGGCAACCCGTACGTGCGCAAGCTGTCCAAGGCGACCTCCAACTCGCTGCTCGACAAGATCCTGCGAATGGGCCTGATCGAGGCGCGCAGCTACGAGCGCTTCGACCTCCTCAGCCGCCATGCGAAGGGCGAGCTGGCAGACCTGTTCGGCGGCCTCAAGGACAGCGAGGCCGGCCACCACGCCTTTTTCATCAAGGTCGGATACGACAAGTGGCCGCGCGAGGAGGTTCAGCAGCGCTGGGCCGAGCTCTGCCGCGCCGAAGCCGAAATCGTCGAATCCCTCCCCTGGGGCCCCCGCATCCACTGATAAGTGAACGACGGTGCCAGGCACCGTCGTTCACTTATCGCGGAGGAGGGCCTGGACGGCAGCGGCGAGTTGGGTGTCGGTCCTGCCGATGCAGTCTGTCGGCGTGCGCATCACGACCGTATCGGGCTGGATGCTCCTGCCATTGAACAGCTTGCCGTCCGGCCGGAACGACACCATCGTCGAGATCGAAACGCGGACGCGGCTGTTGCGCAACAGCAGGTACTCCGGACGGCCATCCGATCCGCCGGTGGGCTCGCCGACCACCGTCACGTTCTTCTGCCCCTGCAGCGCCGCGGTGAGCACCTCCGCATCGTTGCGCGTCGCACCGTCCACGAGAATCGCGATCGGCCTCTCGTAGACCTCCTCCCCGGGCCCCACCACCATGTAGCGCAGGGGCGAATAGCGCTCGGCCGGGTACTTCCACTCCGGCTCGAACGTCTTCGCGCATGCGGCCACGGCCTGCTTCTCCGCCTCGCTCCAGCGCGACCACGTCGTCGGGAACAAGCCCCAGTCGCCGAGTTCGTCGCCCGCGTTCTCGTCGGTACTCCCGCGCCGCGCGACCGCGACGTTGACAACCCGAGGTCCACCCGCGCGCGAGAGCAGCCGCGGCAGCAGCACGCGGATCAGTTCGCGGTTCGACGAGGCATTCCCGCGCAAGTCGAGAATGAGCCCCTTCGAGTTCTGGATCTTCTTCAGGAGCGGCTCCACCTGCCGTCGAAACGCGTCGGAGCCTTCCATGTGCGGCAGCGGGACGCAAGCGATGTCGCCATCCAGCATGCGGATCGCGACGTCGGTCGATTGCGGCTGACGCAGCGCCGTGTCGGACAGCACCATCTGGACGCGCACGCGCACTTCGCGATCCTCGCTCTCGAGCGTGACCCAGACGCCCTGGCCGACTTTCGTGCCCGCCGCTTGGCGCACGGCGTCGAACTTGGCCACCAGCTCGGCCCCGGCGTACCGCTGCCAGGAACGCGTGCCCTCCGGAATGAAGGGAGAGAGTCCCCGCACCCAGTCGGGAGGGCGCCGGCTATCGAGAGCCGCGAGGTACGGCGCCATCGGATTGAGCAGGCGCTCCCCGTCCTTGTCGATCGCCACGACGCGCTTCTTACCGACCGGCCGCACGGTGAACGGCAGGAAGCGGCCGGGGAGGGCGGACAGAAGTCCCGGCACGCCAGTGTTCGGATCGTCGAAATCCGCGAGGCTGCGCGCGAGCAACACCTTGAACTCCGCGACCGTCAGCGTGAAGCCGTTCGGGAACGGATGGGTCGTCGATCCGTCCTTGTGCTGTCCGAGGTAGGCGAAGCGCGCGGACAGTGCGGCGTTGAGCTGCTTCATGTCGATTGCCGCCTGCTCGCGCGAGATCTTGCGATCGGGCCGCGAAACCGCGATCGGGCGCCCGAAGCCCTGGCGCGACCAGAAGACCTTGCGCCAGTTCGCACCGGTCATCGCCGCCTTCTCGATCACGATCTTCTCGCCGGTGTCCTCGCGCTGGAGGACGACGGAGATGTGGTCGGGCGGCTTGGTCCCGCGTAGAGCCGTCAACACCGCGACAAGCTGCAGGCTGAATGCTGCCTTCCAGTCGTCTCCGTAAGTCTTCTTGCAGAACGCGATCACCTGATCCGTGGTGTACCCGTCGATCGCGCTGAGCTGAAAATCGCGATTCTCGAAGCGCACGCGAATGCGGGTGTCCTCCGCCTCGACCCGCTCGAAGACAGAACGTTTCTCCGCATGCGCGGCGGACGCAAACAGGAGCGCGGGAATGAGCAGTCGGAGGAACACGGTTAGAATCATGCCATGCGTAAGACGTCGTGGCTGCTCCTGCTCTTTCTTCTTCCCGTCCACGCCGAGGAACCGAAACCGAAGCCGCGCGCCGAGCCGAAGCCGATTTTCCTGTGGGAGGCGAAGCACGAGACCGGCACCGCCTACCTGTTCGGCACCATTCACCTCCCGGATCCGCGGGTCCTAAAGCTGCCCACCGTGGTGCAGGAAGCGATCGACCGCTCGGACGTCGTGCTGACCGAGATCAAGATGGACGGCGCCGCCCAGGCCAAGGCTTTGTCGCTGATGATGCTCCCGCGCGGCCAGTCGCTGTCCGAGATTCTCCCGGCCGAGGTGAAGGAACGCGTCGGCAAAATGTTGCCGATGGCCGCGGTGAATCAGCTCAAGATCTGGGCTTTGACCATGAATCTCATGCTGCTGCAGGCAGGCGATATGTTCCTGAGCGGTCGCCAGCCGCTCGATCTCATGATCCCCATCGAAGCCGCGCGCGCGGGCAAGGAAATCGGCGGACTCGAAACCGTCGAAGAGCAGATCGGCATCTTCGACAAGCTCTCCAACGAAGAGCAGATCCGCATGCTGAAGCAGACCCTCGACATGATCGACAAGGACAAGGCCGCCGGAAAGAACTCGCTCCAGGAGATGATCGGGCTCTATCTCGAGGGCGACCTCGATTCGATCATGAAGCTCGAATCCGTCGCGGGCGAGGAGCCCACCGAGGCCGACAAGAAATTCATGAAGCTGATCCTCGACGATCGCAACGTCCACATGGCCGACCGCCTCGCCGAGCGCATGAAGAAGAACCCCGGCAAGGTCTGGTTCGTCGCCGTCGGCGCCGCGCACTACGCGGGCGATGTCGGTGTGGGCGCGTTGCTCAAGAAGAAGGGCTTCGAAGTACGCCGCATGACGCGCGCGGACAGCGTTCCGCCCAGGGTCAAGGAGACGAAGCTCGAGCCGGCAGGCGTGAAGTAAGTCGGTCGACAACGACCGCTCCGATCGAGTCCCCCATCACGTTCGTGCTGGTGCGGAACATGTCGAGGAAGGCATCGACGGCGAACAGCATGCCGATGTACTTCACGTCGAGCCCGACCGCGTTGGCCACGAGCACCATCGTGATCAGCCCCGCGTCCGGCACCGCCGCCGCACCGATGGAAGCGAGCACCGCGGTGAGGAAGATGACGCCCGTCATGACCGGTGAGAGCTCGATCATGGCGCCCGGCAAGCCGCCGTACAGCTGGATCAGGAAAATCACCGCGACGCCTTCGTACAGCGCGGTGCCGTCCATGTTGACAGTCGCGCCGATCGGCAGCACGAAGTCGGTCACGCGCCGCGGCACCTTCAGCTGATTCTCAAGACAGTCCATCGTGACTGGCAGCGTCGCCGCACTCGAACGCGTCGCGAACGCGACTGCCCAGGCGCGCCGGATCCCCGACAGGAACTCGGGGATCTTCCGTTTGCCCACCGTGCGCAGGATCGTCAGCAGCACCACGTTGTGCGCGAGGATCGCCAGGATCACCGTGATCACGTACCAGAACAGCGCCCGGAACGCGTCGGCCCCCTGCTTGGCCGAGAGCGACACGATCAGGCAGAAGATGAACAGCGGCGCCAACCGCATGACCCACCCCGTGATCATCATGATGGCCGCGTTGATGCCGTCGATCACCTGCACCGTCGGACCCGCGCGCTCGCGCAGGATGATCAGTGCGATGCCGAGCAGGATGGCGAAGAAGATGATGCCGAGGCTGTTGCCGGTGGTCAGCGCATGGAACGGGTTGCTGATGATGCGCGAGATGTTCTCGCGGATGGTCTCCTTGGGCGTCTTCGCCTTGGCCGCCTCGACCTTGCTCTCCTTGCCGGCGAACTCGTTCTCGATCTGCTGGGAGTGCTCCGGCCACTTCGCGCGCAGTTCCTCGCGCGGCCCAAGATGCCCCGGCTGAATCGCGAGCACGAACACGAGGCCAATCGCAACCGCGATGGCCGTCGTCGCGAAGTAGTACGCGAACGTGCGCCAGCCGATGTCCCACAGCGCGCCCTCGCTCGGCAGGCTCGTGATGCCCGCCAGGATCGAGAAGAAGATCAGCGGCGCGACCAGCATCTTGAGCGCGCCGATGAAGATCGTGGAGCCGATGAGGTCGCAGACCCAGACAAACGTGCCGTTCGGATCGGCGAATCCGAGTCCGACGAGCCCGCCCGGAATCATGGCGACGAAGATCCAGTGGTGCTGCTTCAAGGCGGACCAGAATACCGATCCGGGCGGGCAGCGCGGCTACAATCCTGTCCGTGCACGCCTTGCGCCTCGCAATTCTCCTCGGCCTGATGGCGGTCGGGGCCGTCGCACACCCGCACAGCGCGCCGACGCTCTGGATCGACATCACGATTCAACCGCGCGCCGTCGAGTGGATCGTGTCGATCCGCGCCGACCACGCCGCACCGTGGTTGAAAGGCACGATGCCGCCGGAAGACCTCGTGGACTCGATCACGCCGGAAGAGGACAAGCTCGCCCGGGCGGCGATCGTGAAGCACTTCGCGAAGTTCAACCGGATCACCATCGACGGCAAACTCGGCGAGCCGGTCTGCCTGCGCATCGAGGCCCCCGAAAGTCTCGAGGGCCGCACGATGATCGACTATCTGTCGTTCCGCATCGCGTACCCCACCGACGGTTGGCCGCAGAAGGTGAAGTTCCACTGGGACGACTTCGAGGGCGCCAACTTCCAGGACGAGCCGACCATCCCCGGCACGCTGCGCGTCGGCCCCCAGGTCGAAACCTGCGCCTTCTCGGAAGATGAGCCGGAATTCGTATGGGCGATGCCGGACACGGGCCTGCCTACGCGCGCGGGGATCGAGACCGTCCTCGCGGAGCGCGTGCACGAGGGAGTGCCGTGGCGGTTCCACCTGCTGGTCGGCCTCGCGACGTTGATCGTGGGCGGCGTGCTCGTCGCCGTGCGGGCCCCGATCGGCGTGTGGCTCGTCTTGATCGTCGTGCTGGCCGGCACCGCCAACGCATTGCCCTGGCAAGAGCGCGACGTCCTGCCACCGATCACCGACCTGCAAGCCGCCACCGTTCTGGAAGCGCTCCACACCAACGTCTATCGCGCCTTCGAGGGCATCACCGAAGACCGGATCTACGACCTGCTCGCCGTCAGTGTCGAGCCGCAGCTGATCGACCGCCTCTATCTCGAAATCCGACAGGGGCTCGAGATGCGCGAACAGGGTGGCGCCATCGCGGAGGTCGGCAACGTCGAGCGCCGCGGCTGCGTGATCGAGTTCAGTCGAGGCGACGAATTCCGCGCGCGCTGGCGCTGGCAGGTCTACGCCCACGTCACCCACTGGGGACATACGCACTCGCGCCTCAACGAGTACCTCGCGAACTACGTCGTGCGCGCCGACGGCTCCAACTGGAAGATCGCCGACTACGAAGTGCTCGACACCCAACGTATCGAGATCGAGGAAATCAAATGACCCGCACAGCTGCCCTGTTGCTCCTGGGCGCGCTCGCCGCCTGCCATGACGAGCCGCAGAACACCGCCCCGCAGCGCACGGGCCCGCCGGTCGTTTACACCACGTTCTTCCCCACCACCGCGTTCACCCAACGCATCGCTGGCGATCTCGTCGAGGTCGTCTGCCCGCTTCCCGATGACGCCGATCCGATTACCTGGAAGCCGACGACGGAGCAGATCCGCGACTACCAGGACGCGGACCTCATCGTGCTCAACGGCGCGCGCTTCGAGCAGTGGCCACTCACGACCAGCCTCCCCGAAAACCGCGTCGTCCACACAGCCGCCCGCTTCCGCCCCGAGTGGCTCGAATACAAGAAGTCGATGAAGCACACCCACGGGCCGAGCGGCGAGCATGCGCACGAGGGCATCGACGGCCACACGTGGGTGGATCCGGTGCTGGCCCGGCGGCAGGCGGCCGAGATCCGTGATGCGCTCCTGCGCCTGCTGCCGGACCACGAAGCGAAGATCCAAGAGAACTACGCCGCGCTTGCCAAGGACTTCGACGATCTGGAAGCGCGCTTTCGCGCCGTGCCGACCGACGAGGTCATCCTGTGCAGCCATCCCGCATGGAACTACCCGGCGCGCCGCTTCGGCTGGAAAATCGTGGTCTTCGAGCCGGGAGCGCCCGGATTGGAGATGCTCAACGGCGGCGTCGCCCTGTGGGAAGGCGAGCCGGATCCGGAGGAGCTCCGGCGATTGACGATGCCCAGCATCAAGTTCGACCCCTGCGAGTCGGGGGGCGGCGACTACTTCGAGCGCATGCGCGCCAATCTCGATCGCCTCACCGCCGCCCTGGAAGGGTAAACTTGGCGCCATGCGTAGCAGTGTCCTCCTTCTCGCGCTCCCGTTCTTCCTCGTTGCCTGCGGCGATGGCGACGCGAACAAAGGCGCCGGCGATTCGGCGTCCAACGTCGCGAAGAAGCCGGTGAAGCCGAAGATCGATCCGGAAGAGGAAGCTCGCAAGCAGGTGGAAGCCGAGCGGCTCGCGGCCGAAGCGGCGGCAGCCAAAAAAGCGCGCAAAAAACAGATCGCCGAGCTGCAAGCCAAGCTCGACGAACTGAAGAAGGCCAACGAGGAGGACGCGAAAAAGCTCCCCGACCGGGCCAAGCTCCGCCGTCGGCTTTCCGGCATGATCCGCGATTCGGCACGCGCCAAGAGTCTGTACGAAACCGATCAGCGCCGTTTCGATGAACTGCAGAAGGTCGTGCAGGGTTCGGCCACCGCCGAGCTCAAGGCGCTCCAGGAAAAGCTCAAGGCCGCGGAGAAGGCCTACTACGCAACGCTCTCCGGCGTCCGCGAGGAGCGCGCCCAGAAGGCGCTCGGCATTGTCGAGGAAACGCAAATCCAAAAGGAGATCCGGGCGTTGCGCGAGGCCAAAGAGCAGTGGTTCGCCGCGACGCGTGAGACGCGACGGGGAGGCGCCGCGGCGGCGGTCCGCTCGCAGGCGGCGTCCGCGTTCAAGACATGGATCCAGGGCGATCCGCTGCGCAAGTCCGTGATCGCCCAGGCGCTGCCCGACGGCACCTCACCCGACGCCTACGACTTCTCCGACCTCGACTTCTATCTTCTGATGGAGATCCTCGAAGACGCTCTCGACCGCAAGAACTTCGCCGAAGAGAAGAAGGAGATCTCGCAGAACGACAAGAAGCTGATCGAGATGGAGAAGGCGATGGACGCGCTCAACGAGCAGATCGCCGAGAAGATGATGGCGGGCGGCGACGAGATGGAGGAGTTCACCGAGCTCTCCGAGGCGCTCCCGGCCAAGAAGCGCAAGGCGGAATCGCTCGAGCGCGGCCTCTCCCAGATGCGCGAGGTCTACAACGAGATCGAAGAGACCCTCGAGCGCCACGAGAACGAAGAAGCGGCGATCGAGACCGAGATCGAAAAGCTCAAGCGCCCCTAGTCGTTCTGGGCGGGATCGATCTTCTTCTTCGCTTCGTCCAACAGCTGGTCGTACAGCTTCGGAGTCGGGCGCCGGATGTAGAGCACGCGAAGCGCGCGGATGACGCGGTCGGCCAGGTTCTTGGTCGGCTTGGTCTCGCGAGCGAGCACGACGAGTCCGTTCACCTCACCGCGCACCCAAAGGGTGCCGTCCGTGCGCTTGACGGTAATCAGCTCCGCCTTGACGCCCTTCATCAGCGGCAGGTCCACCTTGGTGACCTTCGTGCCGCCCGGCTCGAGCGCCTTGATGGCGTCCGCCTGCTCCTTCGACCACGTGCCCGGCTTGTCGGGATCCGCGACGAAGAACGAATAGCTGGACCGTCCCGCGGGCCCATCTTCCTCGCCCGTCACGGCCATGTAGCCGATCAGGCAGCCTGCGGCGCGGGTGCGGCGCCCACCCGGCATCGCCTGGGTGAAGTTGCGGTCCGCACCCGGGTTCACGGCCAGATGCACCTCTCCGAACTTCACACCGTCGGGACTGAGGAACGCGAAGATCGAGTCGGGATCGGGCGGATCGTCCAGCTGGAGCTTCGCCAACAGATCGGGCTGAAAGAACAGTTCGCGCGGCGGCTGGCGATACAGCAGTGCGCGGATGGCGCGCGGTCCCGCCTTGCGATCGAGTCGGTTCAGGATGTCGAGTCCGTCCTGGTATCCCGAGTTCGACAGGATCACACGGAACGGCTGCTTGTTGTCGGGCTGGTAGTGGTCCCAGTAGCGCTGCGGAGCGTTGAGCTCGTTCTGCGGACGGCGCGTCAAGTACGGTCGCGCGCCGGCGGTCGCCGTGCGCACCGCGACCAATTCCGCCGTGCCCTCCGCCGTGAGGAACTCGACGGTGGAGATGTCCTTCTCTTCGGACGAGAGACCGCCGGTGCGGAGCGATGCCTGACGCGCGCCACCGAGCACCACATAGAAGTTCTGGTGATGCAGCGCGTGCATCAACTCGTGGATCAGGATCGACTCGAGCTTGTTGGTCCACTCGTCCCGGTACTTCTTGGGCGGGTTCTTGTTGCCGGCGTAGCGACCGATCACCCACGGCACCACGGTGATCTGGTTGCTGATGATGTTGTAGAACGCGAGTCCGCTGCGCGCGTTGTGTCCCGCCACGCCGCCCCGCTTGATGTTCCGCTCCCAGACCTGCTTCGGTTGGACGTTCACCGGGACATTGCGCCGGTACTGCATGCGCGTCCACTCTTCGATCCGGTCCTTCACGCGCTTGCCCACCTCTTGGCAGGTGCGCGCGTCGAGCGCATCCCCGGCGGTGAGCAGACGGTTGTCGCCCGACTGCGCGTGGGCAGCGGACACGAGGGCCAGAACGACAGAAAGTGTGGAGAGGGTCAGCGCGGTCCTTCGCAACATGGTGCAGATTCTAAGCTCCCGAACCCATCCGGGGGGAATTCCGATTTCCGATCGGGAGGACGCGGGTTCTTCGGATGCCCTAGTCTGCCGCGGACTTGTCGATCTGCTTGCGGGCCTCGGCCAGCGCCTTGCCATACAGATTCGGCGTCGGCTTGCGGATCTGGAGCGCCCGCAGCGCCAGCAGAACGCGCTCTTCGAGGTTCTTGGTCGGATTGGTTTCCCGCGCCATGACGACCATGCCCCCCGCTTCCGCGCGCAGCCAGAGCGTGCCGTTTTCGAGTTTCACCTCGATCACATCCGCCTTCACACCCGGAAGCAGCTTCAGCGCCACGCTGCGGGTCTTGGTGGCCGTCGGCTCAAGCGCCCGGAGCGACTCCGCCTGCCGCGCGGACCAGTCGCCCGGCGCGTCGGGATCCGCCACGAAGAATGAGTACATCGACTCGCCCTGCGGGTCCTTGTCGGAGCCGCGGCCGGCCATGAAGCCGAGCAGGCAACCGTCCTGCCGTCGCGTCCCGGTCCGCGACCGCGCCCTCCGGAAGAACCGGTCCTTGCCCGGATACACGGCGAGATGGACCTCCCCGAAGGTCAGCGCATCGGGAGAGAGGAAACCGAAAATCGAGTCCGGATTGGGCGGATCGTCGAACGGCACCGTGGCGAGAATGTCCGGCTGAAACAGCAACTCGCGCGTCGGCACGCGATAGAGGATGCCGCGCAACGCACGCGGACCCGCCTTGCGCGTCAGGCGCTCCAGCAGGTCGAGGCCGTCCTGGTAGCCGTTATTGAACAGCAGCACGCGATACGGATCCTTGCCGTTCGGCTGGTAGCGATCCCAGTAGCGCTGCGCCGCCATCAGTTCGCGTTCCGGACGCCGGGTCAGCTTGCGAGCCTCGATCTCGGCGATGCGCCACGGCACGAGTTCCGCGAAGCCCTCCGCGATCAGGAAGTCGACGGTCGACTCGTCCTTCTGCAGGGCGGTCAGCCCGCCCGTACGCAGCGACGCCATCTGGGAACCGCTCGGGACGATGTGGAAGTTCTGGTAGTGCAGCGCGTGCGTGTACTCGTGGATGATGGTCGACTCAAGGCGCGCGACCCACTCCGCCTTGGAGAGCTTCGGGGGCGAGTCCGACTGGTAGCCGCCGATGACCCACGGCACGACGGTGACCGCATTGCCGAGCGGGAAGTAGAACGCCGCGCCCTGCTTGGCTGCGTGGCCGTTGTAGCCTTCCTGCTTGATCAACTGCTCCCACACCGCGCGCGGCTGCACGGAGATCGAGACGGGACGGCGGAACTTCATCCGCGTGAACTCCTCGATGCCGCGCATGATGCGCTTGGCGCACTGCTCGCAGGTCGGCTGGCTGAGAGCCTCGCCGGCCAGCATGAGCGCTCCGCGCTCGTCGTCCTGCGCCGTCGCGGGCCGCGCCAGCAACAGCAGCGCGACGAGTCCTACAACCCGATTCATTCCCTTCATGGAAGGGATTGTAATCAGTCCCGTGTCATGCGGTCTTCGTCGAAATAATCGAGCTCGTCCAGCGGCACCACGAGCGACGAGATGATGTTCAGCAGGTGGGCCGTCACGCGCTTGTAGTAGCGGTAGGCCAGGATCACCGCGGCCGACTGCTTGGAGCCGTGGTCGTCCCCGAGCAATTTCACCACGTTCGCGTCGTACTGATCCTGCATCTGGTCCCCGCGCATCAGGAAGGCCTTGGCCTTGTCCTCCTTCTGCGAGCGGTAGATCCGGATCGCCTCTTCGAGCAGTCCCGAGATCTGGTTCTTGTGGTCGATCAGATCGGCGAAGAACGGATCCTCCTTGGCGAGCGGCTTGATGGCGGCAATGTCGTAGAGGTTCTTGCAGTAGTCGCCGATGCGCTCGGCGTCCTTCACGATGCTCATCAGGACGAGGCAGGTGGGCAGCTGGGAAGTCCCGTAAACGGTTCCGTGCACGAGCGCCTGTCGACGGACCTTCTGCTCCAGTTGGTTGATGCGCTTGTCCGTCTTGAACAGGTCGTCGCGAATCACCTCGGGATCGGCGCCGCCCAAAAACGCGTTCGACGCGGCGTCAAAGATGTGGCGCCCCTCGCTGAGCATGTCCTCGACGCGAGCACGCATCTCCTCCATGCCCTCGGCGCTTTCGATCGGCCTGAACCACTTGAACATCGCTACCCCCGGAAAATCAGGACGCCCAGCAGCGGGACGACCACGAATACAGTCAAAATGTAGGCCAGCACGAGGAGCCGATTGCGTACGGCCATGCTCCCGAGCCCCTCGGCGAGCCGGATGGGGATGCGCCGCAGCGGCGGGAACGGATAAACAAGCAGGATACCCGTAATGTTGAACAGCAGATGCACGAGCGCAATCGTGAGTCCGCTGGTCTTGTCGGCGGCCATGGCCGCCAGAAGGGCGGTGACGGTCGTTCCGATGTTGGCGCCCAGCGTGATGGGGAACGCCACCTCGAGACTGAGGATGCCCGCCCCGATGAGTGGAATCAGCAGTGAAGTCGTGACGCTGCTCGACTGAACGGCCACCGTGATCACGATGCCGACGCCCATGCCGATGATCCCACTGCGCCCCAACACGCGGTTCAACGACTGCTCCAACCGGCCCGCCAAGAGGCTCCGCATGATCTTCGTGATGAAGATCAGCGACACCACGATCAAGGCGAGGCCGATCGCGAGTGCGACGGCCGCGGCCCACCATCCTTCCAGCCCCACGCCTTCCACGAGCTTGATGAACCACTTGGCGATCGACCCGATGAATTCCTTGATCGGACTCTTGTAGGTGACGCCGCTCGAACCCGCGAACATGGTGGTCAGCGCTGTGGCCGACTTCTGCAGGAATCCGGTCGCCAACTCGATTGGCAGCAACACGATCACGGTGATCAGGTTGAAGAAGTCGTGCATCGTGGCTCCGGCGAACGCTCGCCGAAACTCCGCGCTGCGCGTGATGTGCCCAAGGGACACCAGCGTGTTCGTGACCGAGGTGCCGATGTTGGCACCCATGATGACGGGCACCGCGTGGCCCACGCTGATCTGACCGTCGCCGACCAGCCCCACCACGACGGCGGTCGTCACCGAGGACGACTGCACCAGGACCGTCGCGAGGATGCCGACCGCGAGACCGGCGAACGGATTCGTCAGACCGTCGAAGAGGTTCTTCGCGGTGTCCTTCCCGACCATCTTGAACGACGCGCCGAGCAGTTTGACCCCGACCAAAAAGGCGATCAGGAAACCGATGACGGCCGCGACGCGCACCAATCGCTGCTGCGCAGTGGGCCCCATATCGAGTGAAGCAGCCATTCCGAAATGCGAAGTTACTCGCACGCGGCTGCCGAGGCAATTACCCCATCAGGAAGATGCCGAACTTCTTGGTGACCGGCACCGGGGGCTCGTCTGCCTTCTCCGCGACGGCCTCGGAGATGACCCGCCAGCGACCGGCCTCGTCTTGTTTCATCTCGAACGTGGCATGGCCGACGGCGATCGGCTTTGCCTCGTCGGGCGACTTGTCGAGTGCCATGATTTCGACGAGCGACACGCCGCCTTCCGTCGCGACCGAGTCCTTGGCGCGGAAGAAGAATTCCTGGCGCGGCTTCGCCTTGGTCTGGTTCTTTTTTTCCTCGGCGGCGACCTCGGGACCGTAGAGCGCGGCGACCAGCGCAAACACGTGGCGGTTCAGTTCGTTCTGCGCGTTGCGGCGTTCGAAGCGCAGCTTGCGGAACTCCAACATGAGGCGCTTGAACACACCATCGGGCGTATCGGGAAAGTCCGGAAAGTTCTTGGGGACCTTGATGGCGGAGGTCGGGGGAGGGACCTCGCGCGGGTTCTCGGTGACCGCCCCGTCGGGAGCCTTGAACGCAACGCGCGAGACGTACCACTGGCCGTTCGCCGCCTTGCGCAGCGCGAGAATCGCCTGGTCGCTCCGCGGGCGTCCCAGCGCGTCGGTCCACGAACGCCGCACGAAGGCGCGCGTACTCCCCTTCTCGTCGGTTTCGACGGCCACGAACTGGCAGCGGAGCATGTTGACCGTCACGGCCTCAAGGCCATAGAGGCGCTCCTGCTCCTTGCGAATCTCGGAGCTGTAATAGCGCTCGAGAATCGACAGGTGCGCCTTCTGGAAGTGGTCGCTGAACTGGTCGGCCACCTTTTTTTCCTCGACCTGCAGGTCGGCCCAGGTGCGCGCCAGCGCCTCCGGAGAGCTCCGATCGACCTTCTTCAGATCGAGCAAAACCTTGAATTCACCGAGGTTTTTCCCGGTGGGAACGAGAATTCCGCCAGCCAGCAAGGGCGCGGCGGCGAGGAGAAGTGCAGTAAGGATGCGCATGGAAGCCCGCCAATAGTCTGCGGGCTTGGTCATGAAACGATCTCCGACGCCGAAATCGCTGCCCGTGGTACGTTTTGCACAGCCCCGCAGCGGGGAGCATCGCCGGTGACCAGCGAGCGTGGCCCCTTTTGGGGTGCGGGCGCCCCACCGACTGGACTCCCTGCGGGGCCTTTTGCCCTAAATCGCCCGGTTCCCGGCGTAATAGCTGTCGTGAATGGGCAACTCTTGTTCCTTGCGGATACCCAGTACGCGGAGTCCCAGTGCTCGCGGATGACGATTTCGAGGCCTATTACCGGGAACACCGGGATGGGCTCGTTCGATTCATCGCGGTGCGCGTCCGCGACCGGACCTCGGCCCAGGACCTCGTGCAGGACGTCTACACGAAGGCCTACCGGCACCGCGAACGGTTCGACCCGGAGCGCTCATTCGCCGCGTGGATCTACACGATCGCCCGCAACGCCTGCATCGACCATCTACGGCGCCGCGTCCGCGACCCGCTTTCCGCCGTCGCACCAAACGCGCCGGTCGCCCCGCCCGACCTCGATTCGATCGCGGAGCACAAACCGCGCGACCCGGCCTACGCCGCCGAACGGGACGACCTCGTCTTGGCGGTGCGTGCGGAGTTGGAGAGGCTGCCCGAGCAGCGCCGCGCGGCTGTGGAAATGAGAGTCGTGGACGGGCTGACCTACCGCGAAACGGCCGAGGCGCTGGGCGTTCCGCTCGGCACCGTCGCCTACTGGGTGCGCGAGTCGGTCGAAGGCATCGCGGAACGATTGAAGCATCTGAAGTGACCGGACGAGACTTGCTACGACGATGAAACGCGACGACCTGATCGACTTCCTGCTCGGCGAACTGCCGGAAGAGCAGGCGTCTGCCGTCGCGGAACGCCTCGCGCTCGACGAAGGTGCGGCGCGCGACTGCGCGCGCTACGCGGATGCGCTCTCGGTCTTGCGAGAGGCGTCGGCGGAAGCGACGTGGGAGCCGGCCGCGCCGCGCGCCCGCGTCCTTCAGCTGGGTGTGCGCGTGGGCATCGCCGCGGCCGCCGTGCTGCTCGTTGCGTTCGGCCTGTTCTGGGCCAACCACAACGGCGTCGCGCCGGCGCGCGTGTACGAGCCGGCCGCCGCGTTCGGCGCGCTCCTTCCTGAAGAACTCGGTGCCGACGGATCCGTCGCACCGCAGAACGCTGGATCGGGATATGTGCTGCGCCAGGGGGGCGTGGCCATCTCGTCGCTGGGTGCTCAGGCCACACACGACCTGACGCCCGGCGCCGAGATTCTGGAGAACAGCGAGATCACGTGCGCGGCCGAGGGAGGCGCACGGATCGAACTCCCCCACGGCGGCATGCTGTACCTCAGCCCGCTGGCGACTGTGCAGCTGCGCCCGCGGCCCGATGGACGCGTGGCGCTCCGCCTGCTGTCCGGTGCCGCGGCGACCGTCGCGCACGACACACCCATCCACGTGTCGGTCGACGGGACCGATCTGCTGCTGACGCAGATCTCCGGCGCCACGCTTCTGCGGCACCAGCCGGGCGAGGCGACCTGCCTGCGTGGCCACGTGGTGCTCCATGTGGAAGACGGATCGCGCTGGCGGATCCCGGAGAGCGAGCGGCTCCCGGCGGCATGCGCGCGAGCCCCGGAGAGTGCGCACGCCTCGGTCGAGAGCCTGGAGTTGGATTGGTACTTCACGTTGCAGTACCGCGAGGCCACCCTGCGGGACATCGTTTGGGAGCGGGAGGGCGTGAGTGCGCCGCTGGAGCGAACCCCGGGCGCGCTCTTGTACCTGCGCGTCGAGCCGACGAAGAGTGGCACGTTCGAGGTGCGCATGGGCGCGGGCCCGGGGCGCACCTTCGAGTTGACCCGCGGTCGCAGGTTCGAACTGCGCGTGCCGCTCAAAACGCTCGGCAGCGCTGACCAACTGCACGTGACGCCCGGCTTCAGGATCGCGCAAGCGCGCCTGCTCACAGTCCGCTAGCTCCCGCACGATCCGCGACGCCCCACTGTGGTTCAGCATTGCACGGCAGGGGCTTGGCGTTGCACGGCAGACCGATCCGACATTCCCCTGCAGCGGGGAAGCCGCAATCGCGCGCGGTCAGGCGAGTGGCTAGCCGTCGCCCTTGAGCTTGGCGATCTCTGCCTCGATCACCTCGGGGTCGATCTTGGCGCAGAGCACGTCGGGTTCACCGAGCTTGTGGCCGGTGGCCAGCGGCTCGAACGGCAGCAGCGGGCCCGGGGCGCGTTCCCCCAGTCCGAGCATCTCGCGCAGGCGCAGCGCCGTGTCGGGGATGAACGGCGAGGCGAGCACGGACAGCTGCGGCAGGTACTGCATCGCGAGACACAGCGCCGATCCGCACGCCTCCATGTCGGTCTTGCGCAGCTTCCACGGCGCAGTGTCATCGAGGAAGCGGTTGCCGTCCTCGGCCAACGCCAGGAAGGAGTCCAACGCCCGGCGCAGGC
>Ga0070729_10002414_pt1 | contig 24223 bp, 25 predicted proteins | sample tdDd472_FD_66725 | JGI IMG/M metagenome (GOLD analysis project Ga0070729, IMG submission 66725) | Marine sediment microbial communities from the Atlantic coast under amendment with organic carbon and nitrate - tdDd47.2 | ecosystem: Environmental > Aquatic > Marine > Coastal > Sediment | place... | reverse complement strand
AGATTCAAATTTAGAAACGGTTGCAGAGGGGCCGATGCTGGCAATCTGGCAACCGGACGAAGTGCTGGATGCCATGGATGAGTGGAATACCCGGCAACATACCAGCTCCGGTCTGGCAGAGCGGGTACGAAACAGCAAAATTGATGCCGCAGAGGCCGAGCGTCAGACGCTGGAGTTTCTGAAGCCGCTGGTTGCTGAGGGAGTCTCACCAATGTGCGGCAACAGTATCTGCCAGGACCGGCGTTTTATGGCGCGCGAGATGCCGGCGCTGGAAGCCTGGTTCCACTATCGGAATCTGGATGTCAGCACCTTGAAGATCCTGGCGGGAATGTGGGCACCGGACGTACTGGCAGGCGTGTCAAAGTCTACGGAGCATCTTGCATTGGCGGATATCCGTGATTCCATTGCGGAGTTACGCCATTACCGGGAAAATTTGTTGCGTTGAGCGGTCACCGGGAGCGAGCGCAGGCTGTGGTGGCTGTGTTACTCTTTAGTTCTGCGCAGGAGTTGCGCGGGCGCGAAACTACTAATCAAGAGATACTTTTTGTGAATAAGCTGGCTTGTTTTTCAAAGCTGGGTTCGGGCGTGAATTCAGTTTTTTATCTTTTCGGTGCGGCACTGCTGTCATCGGTTTTATTGTTCTCAGCTGAACGGGCATTTGCTGCCGAGGAACGCTGGATTACCGATCGTGGTGAATTCACGATGCGTTCCGGCACCAGTACCAGCAATAAGATCGTACGTATGGTCAAAAGCGGTACCCGGGTCGAATTGCTTAAAACCGATGTAGACAGTGGCTACAGCAAGATTCGTGTGAATGGCAAAGAGGGCTGGGTTCTTAGTCGATACCTTTTGACTTCGGCTCCGGCATTGGTGAGATTGCCGCAGCTGGAAAAAGATTTGGGGCGTGTTGCTGAATTATCGAATGAGCGTCAGGCGCTTCAAGGCGAAGTGCGTAAGCTCGAGTCTGATAATAAAAAGCTACGCTCCGAACTCGATCGCATTAAGAAAGTTTCGGCCAATGCAATGCAACTCGATAGTGAAAACTCGCGGCTTAAGCAAAGTCTTAACCTGAGTGAAACGACAGTTGCCGAGCTGGAAACAGATAATAAAAGCTTGAGCTCACGAGCAAGTCGCGAGTGGTTTGTGGTTGGAGCTGCAGTTTTGATTATTGGTATTTTGCTCGGCTTGATCGTGCCGCGTTTGCAGGTTCGGAAAAAATCCAGCTGGTAAAAACGTTATTAAAATAAAAAGGCCGGTTCAGTCTGACGATTGAACCGGCCTTTTTTATGGGCGTTATTTACGCGGGGAGAGCTATACTTTTTGCCCGGCCAGCATGAGCCATGTTTCCACTACGCTGTCCGGATTAAGCGACATGCTTTCAATGCCCTGATCCAGGAGCCATTGGGCCAGATCCGGGTGATCTGAGGGGCCTTGGCCGCAGATACCGACATATTTGTTGTTTCGCTTGCAGGCCTCAATAGCCATGCTCAGCATGGCTTTCACGGCAGGGTCGCGCTCGTCGAACAGGTCTGCAATAAGACCTGAGTCGCGGTCGAGGCCCAGTGTCAGTTGGGTCATGTCGTTGGAACCAATAGACATGCCATCGAACATCTTGAGGTATTCGTCGGCAAGCAAGGCGTTTGTCGGAAGCTCGCACATCATGATCAGCTTCAGGTTGTTTTCACCGCGCTTAAGTCCGAACTTTTCGAGCAGATCGACGACAGCCTGTCCTTCGTCAAGGGTGCGAATGAAAGGCACCATGATTTGCACGTTGTCCAGTCCCATGTCTTCACGAACGCGTTTTAATGCACGGCACTCGAGTTCAAAACAGGGCTGGAACTCCGGGTTTACGTAGCGCGAAGCACCGCGGAAGCCAAGCATCGGATTCTCTTCATGCGGTTCGTATTTGGTGCCGCCAATCAGATTAGCGTATTCATTCGATTTGAAATCTGACAAACGCACAATGACCGGTTCGGGTGCGAAGGCGGCTGCAATGGAAGCTATGCCTTCGCTAAGTTTGTCGACAAAGAATTCTACCGGATCATCGTAGCCCGCCATTTGCTGCTTAATCATGCTTTGCAGATTGGTGTCACAGTCAGCAAACTCAAGCAGTGCTTTTGGATGAATGCCAATCATGCGGTTAATGATGAACTCTAAGCGAGCCAGGCCGACACCTGCATTGGGCAGGCTGGCAAAGCCAAAGGCGCGATCAGGATTGGCGATATTCATCATAATCTTGACGGGTATGTCGGGCAGGTTGTCGAGCTGAATCTTTTGCTCTTCGAAATCCAGCATGCCTGCGTAGACAAAGCCGGTGTCACCTTCTGCACAAGACACGGTCACTTCCTGCCCGTCGGGTATAGAGCCGGTCGCATTGTTGCAGCCCACGACGGCAGGAATACCTAATTCACGTGCAATGATTGCCGCATGACAGGTGCGACCGCCACGGTTAGTCACAATGGCTGAGGCGCGTTTCATAACCGGCTCCCAATCGGGGTCGGTCATGTCTGCAACCAGAACATCGCCGGGCTGGATGCGTTCCATCTCTTCAACGCTGTTAATTACCTTAGCGGGACCCGCACCGATACGTTGACCGATACTGCGGCCTTCGACCAGAACTTCTGAGTGGTCCTTCAGGGTAAAGCGGTTGATGACGTTGGCACTCTGGCTTTGCACCGTTTCAGGGCGGGCTTGCAGCAGGTACAGCTTGCCGTCATTGCCGTCTTTGCCCCACTCGATATCCATCGGCCGGCCGTAGTGGTTTTCGACGATTACGGCGTAGCGGGCGAGTGTTTCAATTTCTTCGTCACTCAGCGAGAAGCGTTGAGACTGCTCTTCAGGCACATCAACGGTTTCGGTGAATTCGTCACTATTGCCATCGCTGTATATCATCTTGATGGCTTTGCTGCCAATATTCTTGCGCACGATGGAGCGCTTACCGGCGTTCAGCGACGGTTTGAATACATAAAATTCATCGGGATTTACCGCACCCTGTACAACCGTTTCGCCAAGACCGTATGAGGACGTGATGAACACCAGGTCACGGAATCCGGATTCTGTATCCAGCGTAAACATCACGCCGCTGGAGGCGATGTCGCTGCGGACCATGTGTTGTACGCCGACTGACAGGGCAATATCTTTGTGATCGAAGCCCTGATGGACCCGGTAGGCGATAGCGCGGTCGGTGTATAGCGAGGCAAACACTTGTTTGATTGCCCAAAAGAGTTGCTCTTCGCCGCGTACATTCAGGAAAGTTTCCTGTTGTCCGGCGAATGAGGCATCGGGCAAATCCTCTGCGGTGGCTGAAGAGCGCACGGCAACAGCAAAGTCGTCACCACGGCCTTCGGCCATGTTCTGCCAGGCTATAAGAATATCCTGATGCAGTTGGTCAGGTAGCGGTATATCCAGCACCCATTGCCGGATGGTTTTTCCGGTTTCAGCCAGTTGTGCCAGATTCTCGGTATCTAGCTCCGAGAGGAGTTGGTCAATTCGGTCGGCCAGACCTTCGTGCGCAAGAAACTCGCGGTAAGCTGATGATGTGGTGGCAAAGCCACCCGGTACCATGACGCCAGCGGCAGAAAGCCCGCTGATCATTTCACCCAAGGAAGCATTTTTGCCACCAACATGGTCAATGTCGTTAATGCCAACTTTATTGAGGGGTACTACATAGGCGTCCAAAGGAATGCTCCCGTATACTGATCTTGCAAAGGTGAGGGGTTAGATTGATGATTCGGCTTATAGTTTTGCTTGTGAGGTCTGCGAATTTGTTATGAACAAACGTACTGTATTTTTTATATCCGATTCGACGGGCGTAACTGCGGAAACGCTGGGGCACAGCTTGCTCACGCAGTTTGATGCCGAGAACTTCAATCAGGTCACTTTGCCATTCGTTGATACTATTGACAAGGCTGATCATGCCGTCGTGACCATAAACCAAGTGGCTGCTGATGAGGGCGTGCGACCTATCATTTTCAGTACGCTGGTCCGGGATGACATAAGAGAGCATTTGTTGCCGGCAGAGGGGCTTTTTCTGGACTTTTTCCAGACTTTTATCGCACCTCTCGAGGCAGAGCTCGGTGTTCGTTCCAGTCATGCTGAAGGCCGGGCGCACGGCCTGATTGATGAAAACCAATACGATCAAAGGATTGAGGCGACTAACTTCGCTCTTAATAATGATGATGGCACGCAAACGCGTGACTATGAAAAGGCGGATGTGATCCTGGTGGGTGTGTCCCGCTCAGGTAAGACACCCACTTGTTTGTATCTGGCTTTGACCTACGGTGTTTTTGCGGCCAACTTTCCTTTGTCCGAAGATGAGCTGGAATCCGGCCGCCTGCCGGCGCTGATCGAACCTCATCGAGATAAGCTTTACGGATTGACGATTGAACCGCTGCGATTGCAGCAGATACGAAAAGAACGCCGGGCCACAGGGCGGTATTCTACTATCCAGCAGGTGAACTATGAGATACGGGCGGCCGAGCAACTGTTCAAACGTTGCGGAATCAATTTTCTTGATACCACTCACTCGTCGATAGAGGAAATCTCGAGCAATATTCTGAATAGCACCGGTATTGAACGACGCGTTCGTCCGTGACAGCTATTAAATAATGGCCGTCGGCCGGCTGAGACCGGTAATGCGTTCTATATCTGCAAGGTGTGAGGCTATGGCCCCGAGCGGTTGTAGAACCTCTGTTTGATTCAGTGTTTGTTTTTGCGGGTCGGCTTCAAAGTGTTGCAGATAAACCCGCAACGTCGCTCCCGAAGTCCCTGTACCGGACAGGCGATACACGATACGGGATTGGTCTGCGAAGCTGAACCGTACGCCCTGATTTTCAGAAATGCTGTGATCAACCGGATCGTGATAGGTGAAACTGTCTGCTGCAGTTAGCGTCTTGTTTTGCGGCAGACGTTTAGCAATATTCATGGGGTCGCTACGTAAACTATTAAATAGTTCATCAGCTGCCGCGGTGTCTTCAATAAAATAGTCGTAACGCTGGTAGTAGTCACGACCGTAGTGATGCCAGTGCTCATTGAGAATCTGTCCGCCGCTTTTGCCGGTTGTTGCCAGTAAGTTAAGCCAGAACAATATCGCCCAAAGACCGTCTTTCTCTCTGACGTGCGATGAGCCGGTGCCAAAGCTTTCTTCACCACACAAACCGATGGCTCCCGAGTCGAGCAGGTTGCAGAAGAAGCGCCAACCTGTCGGTGTCTCGTAACAAGGAATATTTAATTCGGCGGCAACGCGGTCAGCCGCCATGCTGGTTGGCATTGAGCGCGCCACACCCGGCATGCCGTTGCGGTAACCGGGAATCTCCCGGGCGTTGGCCAGCATTATGGCCAGGCTGTCGCAGGGAGAGACCATTTGCCCGGGCAGGACAATCATATTGCGATCGCCATCACCATCAGATGCTGCCAGTAGGTCAGGGCTGTCGGGAGACAGTGAGTCTGCGATTAGGCCCGGAACGTCGACGGGGTTAGGGTCGGGGTGCCCGCCACCGAAGTCCGGCAGGGGAGTTGAATTGAGAATGTCATTTGCCGGGGTGCCCAGCAATTCACCGAAGATATGTTGCGCATAGGGACCGGTAATGCCATGCAAAGCATCGAAACGGATTCGTAAGTTGTTGGCAATAGCAGCAGCCATGCAATCAAAATCAAAAATGCTTTGCACTAAACTACTGTAGTCCGAGACGCTGTCGACGATTTCTATTTGCAGTGCATCCAGACGATGTGAGCCTGTTGCGTGTAGATCAATGTCCGGAAGGTCGGCAATCCGGTAGCTGTTTATATTTTTGCTGGTGGCGTAAATCGTGTCGGTAAGTGCTTCCGGTGCTTGCCCGCCATTGCCGGTGTTGTACTTAATACCGAAGTCACCATCAGGACCGCCGGGGTTGTGGCTTGCTGTCAGAATAAAGCCGCCGAAGGCCTGATGTTTACGAATGAGGTGTGATGCTGCCGGGGTTGAGAGCAAACCATCACGACCGATGATTAGGTGGCGCACACCATTGGCGACAGCAATTGCAATGATCGTGTGGATCGCTTCATTGTTGTAGTAGCGTCCGTCACCGCCCAGAACCAATGTTGCGTCATCGGGCAGAGATAGAGAATTGAAAACAGACTGTACGTAGGTCTCAAGGTAGTGGTCTTGTCTAACTACAGAGACCTTCTTGCGCAAACCTGCTGTACCGGGCTTCTGATCCTGATAAGGCTGGCATTCGATAGTGTTAATTTTGAGTGTCGATTTCATCGTACTTCAAACGTTGTATCCGGAGGTATTTTTACCGTCAACTTTTGGAGGCAGTTATGGCAAGAGGAGTATATCCCTATGCTATAGTCAAACGATGCAAGTAGATAGTTACCTGGTACCCGAATGTATTGCCCGGCCGCGAAGTTTTGGCGGCTTGATGACGTTGTATGAAGCAAACTTTATTAAGCTGAATAGTCTGCTTGGCAAGCAGAGGCCCGCTGTTGGTCAGCACGTATCTGAGGTGCCGGGTGATTGTGGTTTGTTTCTTGATGTCCATGAGCAGACTAAATATACCTGCATGTTCAACCTGACCTACCTGTTTCATGATGCTGATGGTGTGGTCGCAGACCCTGATCTGTCCGGCAGGATTTACTACGACGCTAAGATGGTGGAGGTAGTAAGTTGGGCCGATGAGCACCGCCATGCAGGATTACGAAAGCTGTGTCATTCCGTTCGGAATGAGCACGGCACCCTCGAGTCCCGTTGGTCCAGAAACCTCATGCTCAGTAAGTGGCTTGAGTACCTGAATGATTCCGGGCATGCATTCTGAGCAGGCCGCCTGTAATACCTGCCATCTGACCAATCTGTTGTATTAAGTTAAATTACATAAACTGTAGACTGGGTTTAGTTATTTGTTGCCTGTTCCGGCAACATCACCGCAAGAATCGGACAATTGACGGACCGGCTTGTGGCAACTATTAGCTCACAATTATTTGGCAAGGCAGATAGCCCGGAGGAGCAGCAGCGACTCGAGCGGCTGTTCCTTAATCGTGCCGAACTGAAACGTGAGTATGAACAGCAACGGCGAATAGCCGAGAGCAATGCCGAGCGTTTGCGTCAACAGGAAATAGCGACGCTGCGTGCTGAGCAAAACCTTGAAAAACTTGAGGCGCTGCTTGCTGACCCGGCAACGGCCTATCAGGCAATGGCGTTTTACCAGTTGCGGTCTCTATGGGTGCACGGTCGTAAGCGCGTGCAACGTATGGCAAGTGAACTTTACGAAGAGATTCTCGAAGCCGAGCGGCGCCAATGGCTGGACGATTACGAAGCAAGTAAGCATGTAACCATTCAGGGTGTGCGCGATCAGCTCAATGAGATTAGCGCCCGCGGTGATGAACTATCCTCCAGAGTGAGTGAGCTTCAGGCGGCGCGGGATGAGTTGCGTGGGTTCTGGAATTTTTTCCGACGCAGGGCTTTAAGTGAGCGTATCGAGGATTTCGCAGCAGCACATGGCGCTGTGAAGAAACAGATTCAGCAGTTGGTCGATAAAACCTACGAAGAGTCTGAGTCACGTCCTCCGGAATTTCCCGGGCTTAGCGTAAAAGGGCGGCGCGCTATCAATATTCGGTTGATTGCATTGGCTCAGGAACTCTATCTATGGTTTCGTGAAGACAAACTGGCCGATATGGCCCGTGAAGCTTCGGTATGTCAGGTTACAGACGTGCGGTATGGGGCAGGCAGCGATTGTCGCGCACTAGGTAGTTTGATCAGAAGCAGGATTCACGACCTGGCGGTCGATAACGATCTGCAAAAACGTATTGATGAGCGAGCCGCTTATCTGCAAAAGACTGTTGAATACCGTAATGACAGAGATGCCGTGCCAGAAGCCGGCAGTCTCTACGAGGTTACAGTGAACGTTAAGAAGCCTGCTGATATTGCTCCGGCATCAGTGAACGTGCTCGCGCTCGAGTACTGGGATATTTTTGACGCACTGATTCCATAAGCCGCCGACCCCGCGGTTTGCGTCATCAACCTGCATTCCCGTGTTATCTAATTGTAAGTGCTGGCCTGTGTAGCTGGCGTGGCCGATGTATCGAGGATGATCGACAGGTCGGTGACAATTTCAGCAGCCTGATCCAGTAGCACATCGGGGCGTTCTGCTTCTTCGAGTGCGTCATTGTCAGCCAGAGTGTTTTCACCATTTGCAGCCCTGCGTGCATTCTCACGATCGAGTCGCTCCTGACGCCGTAATTCCTGCTCCGCTTTGCGGGTATCAAGATTCAGTGAAACACTAGTCTGGTTGCGCAGCACTGTGGCCGCACTAATGCTGTCCAGAAGGAACAGATAATTAGCATCTGCAGCCGCACGCTTTTCCTGCTCGCTTGTGAGTTGGTCAACGGTTGTGTTGATCGAGCCGTAGTTGTCAAAATTGGCAGCACGGATTCTGTCCCACGGCAAAGCGCCGGGGCGCGAGCTTTCGCCAATACGGGTGACATCGAGCACAGAGGGCAGTTCTATATCGGGTATAACCCCCCGGTTCTGAGTGCTTTCTCCGGTTACCCGATAGTACTTACCGATAGTGAGTGTAAGTTGACCCAGGCCGTCGGAGTTACCGCGGGTATATTGATCCAGATCGTACAGGTTCTGGACGGTGCCTTTGCCGAAGGTTTGCTGTCCGATAATCAGTCCACGACCGTAGTCCTGAATGGCTGCCGCAAATATCTCGGATGCAGAAGCGCTGAACCGGTCTACCAGCACAACCAGCGGACCGTCGTAAGCTACCGAGGCTCTGGGGTCAGGGTCATCGAGGACTTCAATACGGCCCGAGGTATCGCGGAGTTGTACGACAGGGCCTTCGGGAATAAACAGACCGCTTAGTGCGGTTGCTTCTGAAAGATGTCCGCCGCCGTTGCCGCGTAAGTCCATCACGATTCCGGACACGCCCTGTTCTTTTAATTCGTTGACTAAGCGATTTACGTCGCGTGTGGTGCTGACGTAATCCTTGTCGCCACGAGCCCTTGCTTCGAAGTCCATGTAAAAGCTGGGTACTGAAATGACACCGACCTTGACCGTGCTATCACCGCGCTGGATATCAATGGTTTCGCTTTGAGCGGCACGTTCTTCAAGTTTTATTTTGTCGCGGGTCAGTTGTAAAACAGGTTCTTTGTCACCGGGCATCATGTCGGCTTCAAGAATCTGCAGCCTCACTATTGTTCCGCTTTCACCGCGGATGAGTTGCACAACATCGTCAAGCTGCCAGCCTATGACATCGACCATCTCGCCTTCGTCACCCTGACCAACTGCAGTGATTCTGTCGTTCGCTTTCAACTTGCCATCAATGGCAGCGGGGCCGCCGGGAATGATGTTGAGGATAGTGACGTAGTCATCTTCTAACTGCAGCGAAGCGCCAATGCCCTGATAGGACAGGCTCATCTGAATGCGGTATTCCTCTGAGTTGCGCGGCGACATATAGCTGGAGTGGGGATCAAGAGTGTGAGTAAAGGCATTAAGGAATGTCTCCATCACATCATCAGAGTCTATGTCCCGGATCCGTTCATGCAGGCGCTCGTAACGCTTGCGAATTATCTCTGATGTTTCTTCCCAGGTTTTGCCGGTAAGCATGAGGCTGAGTGCGTCGTTTTTTACCCGCTTGCGCCAGATATCCTGAAGCTCGGCTTCGTCCTTCGCCCAGGGCAAGTCCTCACGATCAAATACGTACTCTTCATCAATGGAAAAGTCAGGTTCTTCGTCAAGCAGACTGATGGAATAAGCAAGATTAGTTTGGGCGCGTTGGTGGTAAGTCATGAAGATATCGAACACGGGGTCCATATCATTCGACCGTAACGCATCATCCAGAGTGTCCCGGTATTGTTGGAACCGCAAAATGTCGCTGGCCAGGAAATGGTGTTTGTTTGAATCCAGAGAATCGATATACGTGTTTAGCAGTGCGGCTGAAAGCTCATCATCAATAGGGTTCTTTTCGTAGTGTGCACGTTCGGCGAATCTGGCTACCATCCTTGACGCACGTGTTTGTCGCTCCGAGGCGATGAGCGGTGTAGAAGCCTCATCGGCTTGCGTCGCAGTATTGTTGGCAGTGGTCCACCCCAGTTGTGGCGGGTTGAACACCAGTACGGCGGCTGCCAGCAGCGGCAGTAGTAGTAGCTTAAATTTGTTCTTTTTAATAATAGTCATCAAATGTCGCTTGAAAGGCACGAGCTTCCTATGCACTATGGCAGCCAAATTTCAGGCCAGTTCAACGTATATTAGCAATTAAATGTCGAATTCCGCAGAAACAAACACCTCTGACGTCAATATGCGGCCAGTTACAGTGCTGCTTGGCATTACTATGGGTACGGTTGTTTCTATAGCCTCGGGCCTGCTTCTGGTCAGCTTTCTATTCTGGTTATTGAGGGATGATTACCCCCGCTTGGATTCGGAAATCCCAGAATTATTAAGGGCTACGGGGATGTTTACGGGTTTGTCGCTGGCAGCCTGCTTTAGCTTTTATGGATCGTTGAAGAGCCGGCAGTGGCGCTATATCACTATTACACTGCTATGTATCGGTCTGTATCTCTCCGGGTATTACTATTGGCCCGAATAGGCCAATAGGGCGGCGCTCTGCGCAGACTTGAGCCGTGGAGACCCGGTTGCCGCAATTCAAGCGGCAACTAACGACTTATCGAATGAAACCTTTGTTCCAGTGTTCAGCCACTGTGTCGGCCGGACGCGAGTCGTATGGATTGTTTTCGGTTTTCTCTTCTTCGCCGGTCAGGCGAAGACCGCTGACGTCTAAAACAACATCGGAATTGGGTGAGAACGAATCGGAATTTTCTAATGTAGCGTGTTCAAGAACCATGTTACCGCGGTGATTCTTTTGCATGGTCAAACTGCCTTTGCGGTAAGTATAAGTCGCGGTTTTATCTTCCGTGATTTTACTCATTCTTCCTGATCTCCCCCGAGTATTCAGTTCCTGCCGGAGCTTCTCTTGACGAGTTTGGCTAGCGGCTCAATGGAATTATGTTTCAACGCAATATAGCACAAGCAGGCGCTTTCTCAATGCCTGATAAATACGTTGATGGAGGTGCACCGGCAGGCTAGTTCATTCGCTGACGAACACCGCGTGCAAGTCGCCATACGCCTACGATCATCAGCGGAGAAAGAATAAAAAACCACGCTATGGGTTCAAAGCGGAGTGCATCCCGATAAAGGCTGCCCAAAAATCCTAATATGCCGAACACACCTTCATAGTCACCGACGAGCACAGCACCGGTTAGGTAGGCAATGGAAGGTACGATGACCAGGCAAAGCAGAAGAATTTGAATCCACAAAGGGACGGGTAGTTTATTCATCTATGAATTTGCTAAATAGCAGTAGGTTTCCGGAAGCGATGACAGATTTTGTCATGCCGGAGTATGTTAATGAAGCTCTGTGCCGGAATATTTACTTTTTAGATGATTTAAGACGCATTAACGAGATGGCAATGGCTGCATGCAGGCAAATGCCGGCGCCCAGAAGTGCGTAGGGAAGTATCCAGCTCCAACCGGGTAGCCAGATTGCAGATGCCAGTGCGATAGCGCCACTGATCAGGTAGAACAAGGGGATCAGGGTGTAAAGAGTTCGGGGTAGCCAAACTTTACGCTTGATCAGGCGGGCAATAGGCAACGCGAAACCAGCGACCTTTTCAAAGGGCTGTGCGGTAGTGCTGAGTTTCTCTTGTGCGGGTGTCGCGTGATTGCCGGACATAATCTATACCTCTCGGGACATTATGCGCATATCTGATGTTGCAGTCCGGTACTGCGTCACATAATACGATGGCTTATTCCGGCTCAGTTGTATGATTTTTGCCGGGGAATTCGGCCATTTGGTCCACTTGTCAGGCCCGACCCTCTCCTGAGTCGTCTTCCATCAGGTCTATGAATTTAAACTGCACTTTGCCCAGTGCGACCAGATCACCATTTTTTAACGGTTGCTTGCTGACCTTTCTGGAATTAACAACAACGCCGTTTCGACTGTTCAGGTCTTCAATGGTTGCTGCACGATGGTTGCTGATGACCCGGGCATGTACTCGGCTCACAAACTCCGTTGCAATCTGAATATCGTTTTCGGGGCTACGACCGATGGTCATGGATTCTTTGAACAGCGGATATTTAAGGCGTTGACCACCGCTGATAACCACTAGCAGGCGATTGACGGCGCTGGGTGCGGGTTCGGCCTCAGGGCTGAATGTTTCATCCCGGTGAGACTCTCTTTTACCGGCAGGGTGGTTGGACAACGCGCCTTGTAGTCGTGCTATTTCATGGTGCATCGATGCTATAGCATCGCGCAGTTCCAGAATTTCTTCTTTTTGCCGTGAGAGCATTTCGTTGCTTTCGCGGAGTGCTTCACGTGTCCTGCTGCTGTCATTGTCTATGCCGCCGGGAATCGCTGTAAGTTTTGCAACTTTCGATTGGGTCGGCGATGTGCCGGTAATGCTGTTGTCAGTTTGCTGATCCTGTTGCCGTGCTGCCTGTTTGTATTTGGCAAAGTCAGGAATTGGAGACTGGTCCGTCGGATCCTCGTCAGCGAGTTCATGTTTTGGGTCGACAGGCTTGTGCGGTTTAGACGAATCGTCGGACATTAGATTTTTTCCCGGTGTTTTGTCTGTTGTGCTACTTAACAGTAGTTTTATTATTAGTGCAGTCTCAAAAATGGGGCTTCGGACTGAATGCCGCTATTTCACTGGTTGCGGGCGTTACTAAGCATCATAGTAACGACTGCCCGGCACTTAATTTGTGACCTGCGTCACACTTTTCCTGTGCATTACAGGCTTTGTGTCGTATTTGACGGTTACTGATTATCTATTAGAAACGTTTTTAACTGCTTGGAAAGGCCCTTGCAGGCTGCTGCGCGGGTTCTGGCGATAAGCGGAACCGGCACGACAACAGCAGGTATTGCCGACGTACCGGTAACATTAGCGCTTACAGAACCCGATTTAGTGGCATTTTCCAGGTCCCAAACAGTCGCCTGATATGCAGCGGTGTCTTCCCACCATGCCAGACCGAAGCAGCCGCCGGCACCGGGACCCACAGCACAGGACATTCCGCCTCCTGAATTGGTTTGGTCGGTGTCACCGCGTACCCAGATAATGTAGCGAATATTGCGGGACTCAATGCGCTCTTTAACACCTGGGCGTGCGAGCAATGCCGGTAGTCCCTCGATATTCTTTGGCGAGGTACGTGGCTCAAACCAGGGGAATAGTGAATCGGCGAATTCTGCAGCAGGTACTATTTTTAATTTATCGGAGCCTTTTGCAAGCCGGTCGGTAACGCATTGAACAAAATTTATTTCAGTTTCATTGCCGGTCACATGACTGCGGGCGAGTATGACAATTTGTTCGTCTGCCTTAATGCCGGTGGCGGCATCTTTGGTTTCTTCAACACGCGCGGTAATGCAGCCGCTAAGCAGAACGCAGCAACACAGTATGCTGAACGTTTGTTTAATACACTGGTGCATTAACATCTTGTTCTGGTGATGTGTTTGTCTGTGGGTTGGTGTCAGGGTCGTTATCTGTACTGGGTGGTTCGGCAAAAAACTCGTCCCGTATGTCGGGTTGACTGACGAAGCCAAGAATAATGTTGGTTCCGGCATCGCGCATCGCCATAATAGCCGCAGCTCGCACCGGGCCAGCCGATGTGAAACGGTTCTTCGCCACCTGACCGAAGCCGGTTACCGGCCATGAAGTAACCGGTGTTCCGTCTGGAGTTGAGACTTTCAAAGTGTATTTTAGCCAGACCCCGTAAAGCTCGGTGCCTGATTGCGCTGGTACTGATATTTGCAAGTCTTCTAAGACCGGTTCAATAATCGCGTCAATCGGTATGCTCGTATCGGCCGGCACGCCGTTCTGATCAATTAGCACAACCTCGTTGAACATACCTTTAAACAGGTTGTTGAACATTCGCAGGTTCGTGTCACCGAGTACGATTTCCCATTGACTGATGTCGGGTGCTTCTTCTACCTCAACATAGTTGGCCAGGATCTCCGGATAGCGCACCCCTATATTCAAGTCCAGCGGCTCAACCAGCGGCACAGGAAATTCGCTGTCGACGGTTACTGATTTGGTGCAGGCACTAAACAATAGCCCTGTTACGAGACTGATGCAGCAATATAACAATGCGCGTAGATAGGTCATTGTTGGATTAGGTTGCCACCGGGTGTATTAGTTCCCGCGAGCTTAGTAGGGGCTTTTAACGAATCGGGAACCGACGAGGGAAAAGCTATAGACCGGCCCGGACTGGTCTATGAGCAGTGCCAACACCGGAGCAGTATTGCTGCTGGCTGGTGAGTCTGTGGCGGGTTTGATGACTGATACCTCACCATCTTCTCCCACTGTCCAAACGTCTGATTCGCGGAACTGTTGTAGCGCTGCTTTATCGTTAAAAACAAGAATCAGAACTTTCTTTTGTGCTCCGACCTGAATGCCGAGTGAGGCGGCATGTGTTTCATAGTAGTTGGTGGTTTTCCCGCCGATACGCATTACACCGAAATCGTGTTCGAAATCCGGGTCGGTGCCATCTTTTGTGATCGAGGGGAAAACAAGCACGCCCTCTGCATTATCAATCAGTGAGGCGAAGTCCTGAACCTGATCCTTAGCCAAAAGCAGGGCTTCATCGGCTTTCAGGTTGAGATCAGCCGGAGGTGCTGCATAGCTGTGCAGGCTGAGCAGACAGCAAGAGAGAAAAACCCAAATGGCACTATAGGATTGTCGCGGTATATTCATATCCATTGAACCCGTCGCTTGATATCTACAGCATAAACCTTCCGGGAGTTACACCGCTAGTCAAAATGGTCCCGTTTTTCCGGAAAGCCCAGTGGATCTGCGTGAATAATGATTTCACACCGTGGGTATTGTTCGCGGATGGCATCTTCGACTTCATCCATGATGGTGTGGGTGTTGAACAAGGATGTGTCGGGGGCCAGTTCTAAATGAAACTGAATGAAAAGCGTTGAGCCCGCAGAGCGTGTCCGCATGTCGTGGAAGCCGAGAACAGCTGAGTGTTGTTCTGCAATCTTCTGAATACGTTTACGGTCTTCTATATTGATTTCTTCATCCAGAAGAATCTGTAAAGACTTAGCTGCAATTTCCCACGTGCTCCACATGATATAGCCGGCAATGCATACGCCTACTATCGGGTCGATCACCGTGAGACCGGTGTAGACCGATAATGGCAAAGCTATGGCAACACTCAGATTGACCAACAGGTCAGTTTTGTAGTGCAGGGCATCAGCCGAAATCGCCACCGACCCGGTTTTCTTTACCACGTAGCGTTGGTAGGCCAGCAGCACGAAGGTCAGAGCTATGGAACCGATCATGACGAACACGCCGGTGCCAATGTCCTGCAGTGGCCGCGGGTCTAAAAAACGTTGTATCGCTTCGTAGCAGACGAACAGGGCCGAGCCCGCTATAACGAGAGACTGGAAGAAGGCCGCAAGCCCCTCCGACTTGCCATGCCCGAAGCGATGTTCGCTGTCGGCGGGCGAGAGCGCATACCAGACAGCAAAAAAGGTGATCGCCGAAGCAATGACATCAAGTGCCGAATCGACCAGCGAGCTGAGGACTGCGACAGAGGACGTGCTGTACCATGCCCATACCTTTGCGCTGACAAGAATCAGCGCAACGGACAATGATGCGTAGGTAGCAGAGCGGGTCAGGCTATCGTTTCTGCTGTTATTGTTGGTGTCCTGTGGCTGCATTCTTCTGTAATTAGTCGATCGCTAGTGATTGCAGAATGATAACCAATTGGCGTTGAAAGTGCCTGTTTATAACGTTTTTGCGAGTAAGTCTCATTTGGTTTCCGGTGCCCCGGCGGGTGTTCATATGGAAGTGAGGTATGAATTCAATAGCCGATGTCATTGTGGCGCGCAGAATGGATACCGGTACCGACAGGTACACAGTTTTGTTTCTTACTGATTAGGATTCGTTAAGCGTTGTGATCTGTCTTGGGGTGGGCGGGTTTTATTCCGGCTTGCCAGTTGTCGCCGGCCGTTACGAATTAGCAATACCACGCAATCAAAACAAGAATAAGGCTTTAGGATTCTATGGATATTTCGACAGTTATTTCGGATACCGGCAAGGAGCTTGAGCGGTATGCCGTCGAGCAATTGCATGGCACTGCGGTTGCCGAGTTTGATGACCTTCTTGAATTGCGAAACCTGAAAGGCGAGAACACCGGCTATACCAAAATATGGCAGGGCGATGGCCCGTCCAAAATTGCCAGCATGTCGATTGATATCATGCCCGGCAAAGCCCGCTACTTGAATTTGCAGATCGTTCCCGACCCGAAGCTCAGGTTGCCGCGGTATGTATTTGAAGGGATGGTTATGGGGCACAACTGTATGTTGTCAGTAGACCTGTACCCGGATGTGGATATGATTACGAATCTGGACTGGATTCGGGAAAAGTATGCGCCGGTCGCTGAAGTGTTTGACGCCTGTCGTGGTGATGAGGCTTATGATTTTACGATATCCCGCACGATACACATGCGTGCCTTCTGTTCGCCGGTATTTCTGTTGGCGCCGAAGATGGCTCCGGCATTGGCTCCGGGTTTTGAAGGCTTTGCCCGGCAGTATTTTGATTGCTGGCTGGATATGTTCAGGTCGGCAGAGGCAGGTGATGCGCAGGAAACTGAAGAGCGCAGGGCGCGCCGCAAGCTTATTTCTGAGCAGACTATTGCGTTAGATCCTGACAGGAAGATGGTGACCGCAGTCTATGGTGATGCATTGACCGAGCGTATCGAAGAAGCATCCATGTATTGGGAGCCTTGAGCGCGCGTTTATGAATCAGGGGTTGACCGGATTAAAACTAAAAAGGGTGCCATCAGGCACCCTTTTTTTATTGAACATTTTCGTGTCAGCGACCTGCTTAAACTCTACTCGACGGGCGTTGACTAATTTCTTTATACCAGCGGTCAAGATTGGGACGCGTCGCTTTGGCAGCAGTTTCAACCCAGTCAGAAAAGTCTACGGTTGCGAACAAGCTAATGTCGGCAAAGGTGTAGTTATCGCCTGCTATGTAGCGACTTTCTGCCAGTCGTTGTTCTATCCGGTCAAAAAAACCGGCAACTCTTATCTGGCCGCGTTGAACCAATTGAGGTAGTTGTTCAATGGGCACGGGGCCTGGTAATACATGACCGCGGAAGCCGGGAGAGACGTTGCGCAGTACTTCAGCGATGGCATCAATCCCCTGAGCCTCAATAATGTTGTTCCACATGATGACGGCAGCCTGTTCTATGGCTGATGTGCCCATAAGTGCAGGCTCCGGATGCAGTTTTTCGAGATAGTGGCAGATCGCCAGGCTCTCTGTGATGTAGCTTCCGTCATCCGTTTCCAGCATCGGTACCGTGCCGCCGGGGTTTAATGCCAGATACTCGGGTGAGAGTTGCTGGTGGCGCATCAGGTCCACTTTTATCAAAGGGATTTCGATGTCTTTTTCAGCAAGAAACATGCGTACCCGGATAGGGTTCGGGGCGCGGTTGTAGTCAAAAAGTTTCACAGGGGAGTCTCTTTGTTTCGTGTTACCAGGGAATGACGCGGCCGTCATGGCCTCTATAGCAGCCGGTATCTTCGATCGTTAAGGCATCGAACATGGGGCGCAGCAGTGAGATGCTTTCTTCAATCTCAACAGTTGCATAGCCATAGGTGTCCATGCGGGTCTTCACATATCCGGGACAGAACAGGCCAATGATGACGCCGCGGTCTTCGACCATGCCGGCAATAATTGTCATGGCGCGATTGAGTGCGCTCTTGCTGCTGGCATAGGCGACCGCCGGAACACTCATCTCACCAATAGACCCTACAGAGCTGGAGATATTGATGATTTTCTTCTGTTCACTGGCAGCAATATTCTCAATGAATGCTTCAGCCATTTTTATCGGAGCATAGGTGTTGGTTCGAACTACATCACCAAATACGTCATAGTCCATCGAGCCGAAGTGTTGTTTAGTGATGTGGTCAGCGATAGGGATCGGGCCGATAATGCCTGCGTTGTTCAGCAGAATGTCGATCGGCTTGCCGGTGTATTTCTCTGCGAGCGCTTCAATCGCAGCAAAGTCACCCACATCGAGCTTTTCGACACTTACAGTTGAATTTTCTGATGCAAGTGCATTCAGTTCATCAGCCGACTCGGGTGTACGACAGCAGGCTATGACTTCCCAGCCGTCTGCAGCATATTGTCTGGCAAACTCCAGACCCAGACCGCGGTTGGCTCCGGTGATTAATATCGATGGCATCTTCAGATTCCTTCTTCGTCTTTGTCAGCAGCAGGGGTTTTTACCAGAAAGAAGTAAAGACCCAACACAATGCTGGCAATAGCAGAAACGATTATGGGCACCTGTGGACCGAATTCATAAAGCACTGTGCCGCCAAACGGACCGAAGATCATACCGAGAGTCGGTGCGGCTGTTAATAAACCGGCAACAGCACCCTGCTCGTTATCATTGACGGCCAGGCTCGCACCGGCATTCAGGCTTGGGACCACCATGCTGAATGCAAAGCCCATGCCAGCAAATGACAGATAGAAAACCCAGGTGTTGCTCGCAACGCTTAACAGCAGCAGTGCGAGGCCGAACAGAACGAAGGCTATGCGTAGAATGACCGGTGGTGACAGTTTGATCTTCTGCATCAGCGTCACCAAAACAATGACGTTCATCAGACCCATGCTTAAAAGGGATATGCCAACTACATCAGAAATCTTTGATTTGTCGGTGATGCCGAGTTGGTCGGCTGCAAGAAACGGCACGAGTGGTTGTATAGCCGTAAATAGCATAAAGCCTACAACCCAGCCGAGCAGGTAGGGAAAGACCCGCATATCGAACCAACTCACTGTCACTGCGCTGGTCGGTTCGTTTGATACGTGTTTCTTAGGTTCTTCGATGAATTTATATATGCAAACCACTGCAATGATCGCCAGAACTGCTGCCATGTACATCGGTGCCAGAGCGCCCAGGCGGGTGAAGGCTACACCGAACACCGGGCCAATGATGGTGCCAAGACCTGCCGTCATGCCAACCAACGCCATGCCTTTGGTCCGGCCTTCTTTGTCAGTGGTATCTGCAATGTAAGCTGTTGCCGCGGGCTGAATCGCGCTCGCTAAAGCGCCGTACAGTAAGCGGGCGCCGAGCAGCATCAGAAACAAAGGCGATGCAAATATCAATGCGAAGCCGGGCAACCATTCGGGTGCATCCATCGAGCTTGTAACAACTCCGCCCATGCCCAACTGGACGCCATAAGCCAATAGCGCGTAGCCGGCCGCATAGCCGGTCATGCCGAGAATTAATACGGATTTCCGGCCCAGTGTTTCAGATTTGCGTCCCCACAACGGAGCTGTAAGTACAATCGCGATGTTCGATGCCGAGATCAGTGCACCGTATTGAATTTCAGTTATACCTATTTCCCGGATCAACGGGCCAAGTACAACGTACAGCAATGATTGACCGAGCCCGTAGGTAATCAGACCAAATAGCAGCACCGTCATATCGGCGCGTTTTTCCGGCTTGGGGCTATTCTCAGTGGTATCCTGAATTGAAGAAGCTTGCTCTGACAATGGGTGAAACTCCATATTGTGAGCCCGGGCAGCGGGCTTAGAATGGCAGCGATTATATCGGGGTGGCGTGCCAACGTATACGCGTTGTGCTTATATAGTTGTAAGAGTAAAGCTACACATTCAAATAGCAGGAGATGTGATGGAACAGGCATGGATAATGGCGTTGGCCGGCGGCTTGTTGATTGGCGGCAGTTCTCTCGTAATGCTGGCTGTGCTGGGCCGGATCGCCGGTATTAGCGGGATTCTGGCGGGGTGCCTTACTTCCGAGACTGATGGTCTGTGGCGATTTCTGTTTGTGGCAGGGTTGATAGCAGGGCCTCTGTTGTTCCGCACTTTTTCGGGCATGGATGCACCACTGCCGAGCGAGGCGGGCTGGCCTCTTACTATCGTTGCCGGATTGTTGGTGGGTTTCGGTACCCGTCTTGGTGGAGGCTGTACTAGCGGGCACGGTATCTGCGGTATTGGCCGCTTATCTATCCGCTCTATTTCGGCAACGCTTACTTTTATGGTGTTGGGTTTCGTTACGGTCTTTATCGTGCGGCATCTGCTAGGGGGTATATAGCATGCTGAGATTTATTACCCCGTTATTGGCAGGCTTGCTCTTTGGTGTCGGATTGGAAATGTCCGGCATGACAGACACACGCGTTGTGCTCGGCTTTCTGGATTTGGCGGGTGCCTGGAACCCGACGTTGATGTTTGTGATGGTGGGCGGGCTTTTAGTTACCGTCCCCGGGTTTAATTACCTTTTGAAAAAACGTAAACCTGTGTTGTGTGATGATTATTGTTTGCCATCCAAGCAAGATGTTGATGCCAAGTTGCTCTTGGGTTCTGCTTTGTTCGGTATTGGCTGGGGCTTGTACGGTTATTGCCCGGGGCCGGCCATTGCATCACTGAGCACTTTGAGCACGGAACCCGTTCTATTTGTTGCAGCCATGATCGCCGGCATGTTGATTCATCGGTTTACCGCCTCTTAGGCACGGGTGTTTTTATTGAGCGTTCTTTAGTGTTTCGATGCGCTGTTCCAGTGGCGGGTGACTGGAAAATAACGAACTCATCTTTCCTGATATGCCGAACGCAGCCATGTTTTCCGGGAGTTCTCCGGGGGCTTCACCCGGGCGAGGTTGCAGGGCCATTAACGCTGAAATCATTTTCTGACGTCCTGCCAATGAGGCACCACCTGCATCAGCTTTGAACTCGCGACGGCGTGAAAACCACATAACAATCATGGATGCGAGGATCGATAAGAATATCTGGGCAATGATTGACGTAACGAAATAGCCGATTCCCAGGCCGCGTTCATTCTTGAGTATGACCCTGTCGACAAAGAAACCAACCAGACGTGCCAGGAATACCACGAAGGTATTTACCACACCCTGGATCAGCGCCATTGTGATCATGTCGCCGTTGGCGACATGGGAAACTTCATGAGCAAGTACGGCTTCCACTTCATCCTGAGTCATGCGTTGCATGAGTCCGGTGCTGACAGCAACCAGTGCTTTGTTTTTGTTAGCACCGGTAGCAAAAGCATTCGGTTCAGGGGAATTAAATATGCCCACCTCGGGCATGCCGATGCCGGCTTTTTCAGCCTGCTGTTTAACGGTGTTTACGAGCCAGCGTTCGGTATTGTTTGAAGGTTGCTCAATCAGTTGAACGCCCATGCTGCGTTTTGCCAGCCACTTAGACATCAGCAAGGAGATAAAAGAACCTGAAAAGCCGATGATCGCCGACATGACCAGCAGTGCCTGCAGATCGAGATCCACGCCGTTCTCGGCAAGTATTCCTTCAAAGCCGAGTAGACTGAATACGATCGAAATGACCACGAGGATGGCCATGTTGGTGGCGAGAAATAGGGCGATACGCAGCATAGGATTGTTCCTGTTAATTGAAACGATAAGACATTTGGCAATGTCTGATAGTTCTCTATATGAAGCTTTTGCGATGCTATTTCAAGAAGCCCAGTAAAAAACCCCGCTTATAGCGGGGTTTTTTACGATCTTTGTACAGGCGTTTACTGTTGTTTTAGCCAGGCGTCGCGAATCTCTCCCGCGTATGCGGTCCAGACACTGTCGAGGCCGGTGATGTATTCCAGAGCTTTCTCGAGCTTGGCAATGCGGTGTGGTTGTCCCATTAGCCAGGGGTGGATATTCAGCGACAGAATACGCCCGCCCTGCGAGTCTGCTTCAGCGCGCAGGAAATCTGCGGCATCACACACTTGATCAACCCATGAGTCTTCGGAGTGAAGATTGCCGTTGATAACGAAGCGGTCTTCAATTTCGGTGCTCAGAGGCATAGCAGTCAGTTCGCCGTTATCGGTGCGGAACTGGTACGGCATGTCGTCATTAACCCAATCGCTGAAGTACGTGACGCCATGAGCGGCGAGTATGTCCGGTGTATCGTCTGACTCGTTTTTAGCAGGTGAGAGCCAGCCGGTTACATCCTGACCGGACAGTTCACGCAAAGAGTCCAGTGATTTGGCGACCAACTCGTTTTCCGCATCTTTACCTAAACCGTTCCAGTGAATGGAATCCATGTTGTAACCGTGACAGCTGATTTCATCACCACGGTCTTTGATGGTGTTCAATAGGTAAGGGTTGGTTTCAGCAAGGCGTGTGTTCATCGCAAATGTCGGTTTAATACCGTATTTGTCGAAGGCCTTAAGGAAACGGTAGATACCGATTCGGTTGCCGTACTGACGCAGCGAGAAGTGTCGCAGGTCGGGGTAGGGCATAGTCATGCCGCCCGGCACTTTAAACGGCTCACCTTTTTGGTTAAGCGGAAAGTATTGCAGCGGAACGTTGACCCAAAGTGCCAGCTTTTTGCCGTCAGGCCATTCGACAGCTTTGCGATCGGTCAGCATTGACCATTCATAACGGTCATGATCCATGCCGTATGAGCGGTGCGGGTAGTCGAAGTAGTCTTTATCCAGAGCCATTATGCCGCTCCTTTTTTGTCTGCAATGTCAGCCACTGCAGCATCGTAGTAATTGTCGATGAAGTAATCAGCGATTTCACGACCGGTAGTAACCCAGACATCGTCATGGCCGGTGATGTACTCCAGAGCCTCTTCATAGGCTTTCATGCGGTGCGGAAAACTTACCTGATAGTTATGAGTCGGGATGCACATGATCGTGCCGGACTCGGCGCCTTCTTCGTACAAGCGATCAAAGTTGTCTTTGATTTGCTGTCCGTAGCGCTGCGGTTCGATTTTATTGACCACATAGGCAATGGTGTCGTTCATCTCAAGAGAGTAGGGAATAGACACGAACTTTTTACCCGAACGCAGATGGATAGGCGTTGGCTGATCATCGTGGAATAAATCGCAGGTGTATGTACCGCCTTCGTTGCCGAACAGTTCGGTGCCTACTTCTGCAAACAAATCCAGTGTGTGATCGGAGTGCGACAGAGCCGGAGCGAGGTAGCCGGCACATTTCTGCCCGGTATGTTTGAAGATGGTTTCCATAGAATCACGAATCATGTCGCGTTCCTGGTCTTCACTCATGCCGTAGGTATAGCGTGTGTTGTAGATGCCGTGGCTGAAGAACTCCCAGTTTCGCTCTTTACACAGCTCGATGATTTCCGGGTGGTGATCACACAGTGCTGTTGATAATGAGATTGAGCCGCGAATGCCGTACTTGTCGAGCAACTCCATCTGGCGCATGTGACCCACACGGTTGCCCCAGTCCCTCACGGTATAACCCGGCAGAGAAGGGTTGGGCGTTGGCCAAGGTGCGCGATGCGGGTTGCTTGGCGGGTTCAGTTCATAGAACTCAATGTTAGGGGCTACCCAGAACGCTACTTTTGCGCCGTTGGGCCATTCGATCTTAGGCCGGTTTTCATAAGGCCAGTAATCAAAATATCCGGGATCTTCTTTCACCGCGATACTCTCTTATATGAAGTTGAAAATAGAATTAGCTAACTGAGTCGAGCCACTCGGTGACTTCACTTAAGTCCAGTACATCGCAGTACTTGAGTGACAGGTCGGTCAGGTTGGCGTAGTGGTAGCTTTCGTGTTTATCGGCGACACATTCTACAGGGACGATAGTGCGGTAGCCGCGTGAAAGTGACTCAACGCCTGTCGCACGAATGCAGCCGGAAGTTGAACCGCCCGTGAGAATAACAGTGTCTACCTGATGCCAGATGCAAAGTGACTGCAGTTGTGTTTCATGAAACGCCGAAGGCATCTTCTTCAGATAAATAACATCCTTAACAGGATCGATTTCGAGACGGTCATCAAACTCGCTGCGCTCGGAATCGAAGCCGATGTTTTGCAGGCTGTCTTCGGTGTCGGTGCGCGTGCCCCACACACCGGCGTCTTCACCGGATTCCATGTAAGCCACGTGGGTCCAGACGACGGGCCAGCCCAGAGCGCGAAACTTCTTCGCCAGGGTATTGATGTGCTCCATCTGCTTAGGGTCTGTTTCATAGGCGGTCTTAAATAAATCCGTGCGGGTGTAAGCCTTCTGCGGATCGATGTTGACCAGAATCGCCTTCTTACCGAAGCCGAAACGTTTGCGTGCCGGGTTTGCCTGCACTTCAAAGAAAATCTCTTTGGCAGTTTTTGTAGTAGTTTCCATGAGTTATCTAGCTTTCTTTATTGTTGGATTTGAACGATAGCTTTCTATTATGCCTATTTTTGGCAAAAAGGGTCAGACCTGCTTAATCGCCCCGTTAGCAGCAAATAAA
>Ga0070729_10002412_pt1 | contig 24239 bp, 13 predicted proteins | sample tdDd472_FD_66725 | JGI IMG/M metagenome (GOLD analysis project Ga0070729, IMG submission 66725) | Marine sediment microbial communities from the Atlantic coast under amendment with organic carbon and nitrate - tdDd47.2 | ecosystem: Environmental > Aquatic > Marine > Coastal > Sediment | place... | reverse complement strand
GGCGATCGCGTCGACGCAGGCGCCGAGCTGGTCGGCGGCGCCGCGCGGGTCGGACGCGGCCATCGCCTCGAAGAGGGCGAGGCGCGTGTCCGGCGCGTCCGGGTCGAGGATCAGGGCGCCCTTGAGGGCGAGTGTCGCGGCCCGTGGTCCGGCGTCGGTCGCAAAGAGCCACCGCCCGCGGCGCACGAGCAGCTCGCGGCGTGCCGCGGGCAGGCGCACGGACCGGAACCACGCGTCCAGCTGCTCGAGCGCGGCCGCGGGGTCGAGGGCGGCCTCGGCGTCGAGCGCCGCGAGGCGCGCGCGGACGTCGTCGGGCAGGGCGGGGGTCGGGCGCAGCGGCCGATCGGCGGTCGTGGCCGGTGCGGGCCCGTCGGTGCGCAGCGCAGCCGCCTCGGACCGCAGCGCGTCGGCGCTCGCGGCGTCGAGCAGGTGCTCGGCGAGGGCGTCGAGGGCGTCGGCCAGCACCGGGCTCGCGCCCTCGTGCTCGGCGGCCAGCACCCGCAGCCCCGACGCGAGCACGTCGAGCGGCTCCGGGTCGTCGGCGAACGCGGTGACCAGCGACGCGATCGCCTCGAGGGCGGACGACGCACGCTCGGTGCGCGCGGCCAGCGACGCGGCCTCGATGGCGACCTCGGCGAACGCGGTGCGCAGGGGCGCAGCGACGTGCTCGACCCGGGCGACGGCGTCCTCGGGCACGACGTCGAGGGGCGCGAGTCGGCCCGTGAGCAGTGCGAGCTCGCGTCCGAGCACGCGCAGCAACCCGGCCTCGTCGTCGGACCGGACGCACACGCGCTTCAGCCCACGGAGCGCCTCGTTGTCGCCGGGGATGTCGTCGAGCAGCGCCTCCCACGCCCGCGCGGCGTCGGCGTCGCGGCCCGCCCCGGTGGCGACGTCCGCCACCCGGCGGAGGGTGTCCTGGCGGTCCCACGGGTCGAGGCCGTCGAGCGCGAGGACGGCGTGCAGATCGTCGAGCGCAGCGTCGGCATCGTCGAGCGCGGCGAGGGCTTCGGCCCGGGCGCGCAGGGCCTCGCCGTCGTCGGGGGCGGCGTCGAGCAGGGGCGCCAGCACCTCGATCGCCTGGTCGGGCGCCTCGACCCGGTCGGTCAGGGTCGCCGCGAGCAGCAGCGAGAGTTCGCGCCGGCGCTCCGGCTCGGCGGTGGCGTCGAGGCGCCGCCGATAGAGCGCGGCCACGCCGGCGGCGTCATCGGTCGCTTCGAGCGCCGTCTCGAGGGCGTCGTCCAGCTCGGTGTCGACGGTGTTGCCGGCGAGGGCGCGGGCCCGCCGCAGGGCGCGCGCCGCGGCGGCCGCGTCGTCGTCGTCGTAGAGCGCGCGCAGGCCTTCGGACCGCAGCCGGGCGTGCTCGCGGGCGGCCTCGTCGGGCCCCAGCTGCCCGAGGTTCGGATCGTCGTCGATGCGCGCCGCGCTCGGTGCACCGCCGCCTGCGCCCGCCGGTTCTCGGTTGGCGCGGGCGCCGACGCGCTGCACCTCGCGCCGCGTCTTCTGAAACGGCTGGGCTCGATCGAGTCCGATGCCGTCGTCGTGCACGGCGGCGACCGCCCCCATGGCATCGAGGGCGTCGCGCCATTCGTCCCGGTCGTCGCGGCGCAGCGCGAGGCGGTACAGGCGCGTGGCCTCGTCGCGCCGCCCGGCGGCCTCGGCCTCGTCGGCGAGGTCGCCGAGCATGCGGGCGGCCTCGGCGTCGTCGATCTGCTCGGCGAGCGCTTCGATTGCCCGCGCGCGCTCGTCCTCGACGAAGCGGCGGCTGGCCATGCGCAGCAGCTCGACGTCGCCGGGGGCCTCGGCGAGCGCGGCGCGAAGCACGGCCCGGGCACGATCCGGTCGCCCCAGCGCGTCGTGCACATCGACGGACAGCCGCAGCGCGAACCCTCGCGCGGCCGCCGACGTCGCGGACTCGGCGATGCGGTCGAGGATTGTCGCGGCCCGCGGCAGCTCTTCGCGCTCGCGCAGCAGGCGCACGAGCCGGTCGAGGGCGTCGCGATCGTCCGGGTCCTCGTCCAGCGCCTCGTCCAGCGCCTGCTCGGCGTCGAGGGACCGCGGGTCCAGCGCCAGCACGAGATCGGCGAGCCGCCGTCGGGCGCGGTTGCGCACCGCGATCTCGTCGGCGGTGGTGATGATCTGCCGCAGCGCGGGCAGGGCGTCGGGGGCGCGTCCGGCCGCGACGCAGGCGTCGATCAGCGCGTCCATGCGATCGGCGTCGGTCGGTGCGAGCGCGAGCGCCTCGCGGGCCGCTTCGATCGCCGCGTCCGCGTCCCCCCGTCGCGTCGCGAGGCGCGCGGCGGCGGCGAGCACCCGGGATCGGCGGGCGCGGGTGACGTCCGTCGGCTCCGTGGCGTCGGCGCGCTCGGCGGCGACGCGGGCCTCGCCGAGGGCATCGGCGGCGGTGTTCACCTCGTCCGCCGCGAGCGCCCAGGTCACGAGATCGACGAGGCGATCCGGGTGCCCCGGGGCGAGGGCGAGGGCGCGGCGGACCTCGACGACGCCGCTGGCCGGGTCGCCGAGCACGTCGGCCCACAGGCGCGCGGCGATGTGGTGCGCATCGGCGGCCCGGGCGTCGTCGCGGTTGCGCCACGCGGCCGCGGCGCGCGACGAGGCACGGGCCGCGTCGAGGGGGCGTCCGGCCGCGACGCAGGCCTGGACGAGGTCGTCGAGCACGCGCGGGTCATCTGGAGCGAGGGCGCGCGCACGCTCCAGCGCGCGCAGGGCCTCGCGGGGGTCACGCGCCAGCGCGGCGAGCTCGCGCCACGCGGCGAGGCGTGCCTCGGGGGCCTGCTCGCGGGGCGCGAGGCGGCGCAGCGCATCGGTCAGCCCGGCGCGGTCGCGGCGCTCGCGGTCGATGCGTGCCCGCAGCCGCAGCGCCCGGAGCGAGCCGGGCAGCGTGGTCAGGGCGGCGTCGATCGCCTCTCGTGCGGCGGCGGGGGCCGACGACGCGAGGTGCTCGGCGAGGGCGACCCGGGCGGCGGTCGCGACGAGCCGCGCGCCGTGGTCGTCGGCCGCATCGGCAAGGGCGTCGAGCGCAGCGCGGGCGCCGTGTGCGTCACCGCGGGCCTCGGCGAGGCGAGCGCGGGCCGCGTGTCGGGCGAGCGGCGGCACGAGGGATCCGTCGGCGTCGACGAGGTCGGTCACCCGGGCGAGGCTCGCCGCGTCGTCACGGGCCAGCAGCGCGTCGAGGCGCAACGCCGCCGCTTCGGGCGCGAGTCCCCCCTGCGCGGCGTCTTCGTCCCACGCGTCGATGGCTGTCGGCACGTCGCCGGCGAGCACGGCGGTGCGGGCCTCGCGGTGGGCGTCGCGCGCGCCGAGCAGCCGCAGCAGGTCGGCATCGTCGGTCGACGCACCGCCGGCTTCGGTTTCGGCGCGGATCGTGAGCTGCCAGCCGTCGTCGGATCGATCGAGGCGCATCGCCGCGTGTTCGCCCGCAGGCATCCGATAGCCACGCTCGAGAAAGCGGGGTCCGAGCACCACGCGGCAGACGTCGACAAGAACGTCGCCGTCGTCGACGCACGGCGCGAACGTGCGGGGGATGAACACCTGCGCCGCGAGGATGCGGCGGGCGAGCTCGGCGGCGAGCCATGGGGCGGGCGCGGCGTGGCGACCGATGGCGACGAGATCGTGCAGCACCACCCTCAGACGCGTCGCCGCGTCCACTGTCGGGGTCGCGATGCCACACAGGGTGCCGGACGAGCCGAGCCCGGCGACGGCCACGGACCAGGCGAGCCCGGTCGCCGTGCGCTCGACCTGCAGATCCTCGAAGACGTCGTCCCCGACGAGCGCGCCCCGCAGCGCATCGGCGACGCCCGACGGATCGATCTGCACGCGCGCCCGGTGCACGGGACCCCGCAGGTGTCGAAACCGGTGCACGCCACCGGCGATGTCGAAGGGGAACCGCAGGCCCGGCAGCTCGACGCGGATGTCGGACGCGGTCAGCCACGGCGCGATCGCGAACCGGTCGACCGCGACGAAGCCTCGCCCGAACAGGAAGTCGAGCGAGAAGCGAGCGCCGGGATCGCTGCCATGGCCGGACGCCGGACTCACGTCCGTCGGTGCAGGCGCAGCGAGTCGGTCACGCGGCGCGGGCGAAACCCGAGCAGCTCGTCCATCACGAGCCCGCCGAGGTCGTAGTCCCCTTCGGGCACCATCATCGGATCGACCGAGGTGAGCCGCTCGAGGACCTTCGCCGCGGCCTCTGCGATGGCTTCCGGGCCGATGCGACCGTGCAGATCGTGACGCGACATCCACGTGTCGCTCACCGCATGGATCGCCGCACCGAGCCGCTGTTCGAGTACGATCGTCCGACGGTGGAGGTCCGGCAACACGCGAGCGATCGGATCCTCGAACGCCGTCTCGCCCCAGCGGACCCACTCGACGATCAGGGGCTCGAACCCCGTGCGCCCGGGCATGAGCACGGTGAAATAGATCGACCGCAGCAGCCCCTGAATCGCGTCGTGCACGCCGACGTGCGCGGCGTGGCCGAGCAGCAGGGTCTCGACGTCGCCTTCGAGCTGGTCGATCGGCCGATTGCACCACGGCGGCACGATCTCGAGCACCTGATCGCGGGCGGTTGCGTCGGCGTCGACGAGGGATTCGCCCCACGTCGCGACCTCGCCGACGTCCTGCGCGAGGACGTGGAACCGGACGTCACAGCGCGCGGCATACCAGGCCGCGAGCAGCCGCAGTCCCTCGGCGCCCTCGGCGACGGCTTTGGACGCAACGAGGTCGAACTCGGCCCGCATGTCGGCGGTCACCGCGCCGGTGCGGGTGGCCGTCAGCGCGAGCGCCGTGCTCTCGTGGGCGAGGTTGCGCTCGTTGTTGCGCTGCGTCGCGGCGTCCGTCTCGAAAAGCTGCAGCAGCAGGGACGCCTGTGCGTACCGACCGCTCGCGAAGCGCGCCTCGATGAACCGCAGGACGTCCTGCGCCTCGGACTGGATCGTCGGCGAACCGAAGAAGAACGAGGCGAGCAGCTTGCGGGGCTGCGCCATCTCGGCGTCGGTCAGCTGCATGGACGGCGCGAGTCGCTCGTTGTCGAGCACGAGCGAGAGCCAGGCGCGGGCAAAGAGCGCGCGCTCCTCGTCAGGCACCGACGTGTAACCTTCGGCCCCGGCGCTCGCCTCGGCGTCGAGAAACGCGAGGGCGATGGCCGTCGTCGGCTCTGCGCCGCCGGCGAGATGCGCGGCCACGCCTTCACGGGACCGGACGAGAGTCTCGTGGGTGCGGGACGGACTCGGATCCGGTCGTTCTTCGGCTCGAATGCCGAGGCTGCGAAGAAATCGACCGAGCATGCGACGGGACGGGCGTGCGGGTTGGCGAGAAATCTAGCACCGAGCCCGTCGGGCCAGCAAGTCGAACGGACGTCGGCGACCTACTGCAGCACGTACGGGCGCTGCAGGGTGACGGCATCGCCCGAGAAGGGGCCAAACGTCCACCGCTCACGATGCGACTGCAGGCAGCGCTCGAAGGGCGTGCCCGAGAGCTGGCGGGCGACCGACACGCTCGACACGCGGCCGTTCGGTTCGACGACCAGGGTGAGCTCGACGCGCGCCATGGGGAACGAGCCTTCTTCACCGACGTGACGCTGGTGGCAGCGCTGGATCGACTGCTGCACGAAGGAGCTGAGGCCCGCGGCAAAGTGGTCGGCACCGGGGCCGGACTGCTCTTCGGGCTCGTCCTGCGTCAGCGACGGGCGGATCGACGGGCCGGCGATGTTCGTGGCGCCGAGCTGCCCATACAGGCCTTCGCTGCCGCGCGCGGTGGACGAGCTGCCGCCGCCGATGGCGATGCGCTGGGGCGTGCCATCGTCGTCGGTCGGCGCCGCAGCGTTGCTGCCGGTCGCGGCGCCGGTGTTCGACGGCGCAGTGTTCGTCGCCGGCGGATCGTCGCGGTCGGTGTTCGGTGCGGTGTTGCCGGCCGGCGTCCGCGTCGGCGGGGTCGTGCCGTCGTCGGCGCGGTTCGCCGAGATCGCGGCAGCGAGGGTCTCGGGGTCGACGGTCGCCGCGGCCGTGCGGGCCTCGTCGAGCGCCTGACCGACCCGGCGGCCCGAACGCAGCATGGCCACCTGCAGCGAGGCCTCGTCGACCTCCGCGGGGGCTTCGTCGGGGGTCTCGTCGTCAGTCTCGGCCGGATCGCCGGTCGCCTCAGCGACGGGGTCTTCGTCCGTCGACGTGTCGTCGGGGGACGGCGTGGGGTCGTCGCCACCGAAGAGCGCGGGACCGAGGGTGACGCCGAGGATGATGACGATCACGACGCTGGCGAGGGCGACCCACAGGCCGGTGCGCGAGGGCTTGTCGGGATCGCCCATGGCGACCGCGTCGGACGGGACCGGTTCGGTCGCCGGGGCGGCAAGAGCCACCGCCGCGAGGTCGTCGTCCTCGTCCTCTTCGTCGCTGTCGTCGTCTTCGGCGACGGCCTCGTCTTCGTCTTCGTCGTCGTCTTCTTCGTCTTCGTCTTCGCTGTCCTCGACTTCAGCGACGGCTTCGTCTTCGGACGCAGCGGCTTCATCGTCGTCAGAGGCAGCGGCCTCGTCCTCGTCTTCGGCGATGGCTTCGTCGACGCTGTCGTCCTCGTCGGTGACAGCCGCTTCTTCTTCGGTCTCGGTCTCGGTCTCGGTCTCGGCCTCGTCGGTCGCGTCGGCCGCGCCCGCGTCGGGGGCATCTTCGTCGTCCGGCGCGGTGTCGGCCGAAGCGGCGGCGTCATCCGCGCTGTCGTCGTCGGCCTCGGGGATCGTCGCCACCTCTTCGGTGGTCGCATCGCCGGGGGCGACCTTCGCGGCGGCGCGCGGCGCGTCAGCCTCGGGGACGGTGGCGACCTCTTCGGTGGTCGCGTCGCCCGGGGCGATCTGCGCGGCGGCGTTCTCGTCGGCGCCCGATTCGGTGGCCGGGTACGCGTCCGACCGGTCCGCCTCGGACACGAGGGGCACGTCGCCGGTGGGGGCGTCGGAGCGCGCAGCGTCCTGCGCCGAAGCGAGACGGTCGCGGAGCCCGCCCATCGGGCGCGGCTTCGGCACGGCCGGGCCGCCGCCGGTGCGGGACTTGCGGTCCCGGCGCCGGGTGCGCAGCTGGGCGCGCAGCGTCGACAGGCGCTGCTCTTCGGCCTCGTCTTCGGCGGTCTTCGCCTCGGCCTCTTCGGCGGCCTTGGCGGCAGCAGCCTCTTCGGCGGCCTGTTCGGCGGCCTCTTCGGCGGCCTTCGCGGCAGCGGCCTGTTCGGCGGCCTTCGCGGCAGCAGCCTCTTCGGCGGCCTTCGCAGCAGCAGCCTCTTCGGCGGCCTTCGCAGCAGCAGCCTCTTCGGCGGCCTTCGCGGCGGCAGCCTCTTCGGCGGCCTTCGCGGCAGCAGCGGCTTCTTCAGCAGCCTTCGCGGCGGCAGCCTCTTCGGCGGCCTTCGCGGCGGCAGCTTCTTCAGCAGCCTTCGCAGCGGCAGCGGCTTCTTCGGCGGCCTTCGCAGCGGCAGCCTGTTCGGCGGCCTTTGCGGCAGCGGCTTCCTCGGCGGCCTTCGCGGCAGCAGCTTCTTCAGCAGCCTTCGCGGCAGCAGCTTCTTCAGCGGCCTTCGCGGCAGCAGCTTCTTCGGCGGCCTTCGCGGCAGCAGCCTCGTCGGCCTTGCCGGCGACCATCGCCTCGACGTCGGCAGCGCTGAGCTGCATCGTCGCCGGGGCGCCGGCCTTGCGGCGGGCGGCCTTCGCGCGGTCGATGGCGGTCGCGAACACCGGCACGGTGCTGGCGGGGCGCCAGGCGTCGAAGCCTTCGCGCCACACGTAGGTCTCATCGCCGATTCGGCCCTGCTGGTACCGGTCGATCAGCTCGTCTTCGCTGTACGGGCCGAACGTCTCGCCGGCGGCCGAGTAGTGCCACTCGTCCTTCGTCTCGACTGGCGTCGGGGGCGGGCTCGCGGCGCGGCGCGGGCTGCTCGACACCCGACGGGCCGCGTCGCTCGACAGCGTCTGCCGGAGCTTCGCGAACGGGTCTTCGCCGACGGCGCCCATCGCCTGCGTGGCACGGCGCGCTTCGGTCGGCGGCTGGTCCGCCGGGCCGCGCACGGTGATCACGTGGCTGCACTTCTTGCAGCGGATGCGCAGCACCTTGCCCCGCACCTTGGCGTCGTCGATGAAATAGCGAGCGCTGCAGGAGTCGCAGACGAATTTCATTGCGATCGACGATGCAGGGTGGGGACGAAATACAGAGATGCGCGCGGCGCGCGGACCGTATCCCGTACGGTCTCAACCCGCAAGCGACGCGACGACCGGTGCAAACGCGCGTCGACAGGATTCGGTTCATCCCTCGCACCGCGGTCGAGTGAGCAACCGGGGATCGTCGCGCTGGCGGGGTCGGCGGTCGCGCGATACGCTGTCGAAGTCGCATCCCGAGGCGTGCATGTCGGCCCCCGCTACAGCCATCCCGTGGAACCGTGTCCGTCAGGGCCTCGTCGGGGTCTACGTCGCCGCGTGCATCGCGTCGGCGCTGTGGGCGTTCAGCGGTGTCACGGGCAGCAACGAGCTCGGCGCGCACGTCGGCGCCGGGCGCACCGGCGAGGGCAGCGTGTACTTCACCGTGCGCAACGGCAGCTCGTTCGAGTGGACGAACGTGCGGGTCGACGCGGATGGTCAGTGGTTCATCACCCGGGATCGCGTCGGCGCCGGCGAGCAGTTCGACGCGCGGATGCGCGAGCTCGAGAACGCGTGGCGGGTGCCGCGTCCGGTGGGGCTCTACTTCTGGGAGGTCGGCGCCACCGACACCGCGCCGCGGGCGTTCGCGCCCGCCGGCTACGCGCCCGGGACCCTGACGATCCACACGGACCAGGGCACGATCGAGCACGAGGTCACGCTCGACGGGCCGGGATGACGGCGACCACGCCCAAGGTCGCGCCGACCGGGCGGGCCGGGGTGTACGTCCACGTCCCGTTCTGCCTGCGGCACTGCCCCTACTGCGACTTCGCAGTGGTCGTGACGCGGTCGATCCCACACGAGGCCTATCGCGACGCCGTGCTGCGTGAGCTGCAGGATCGTGCCGCTGCCCTCGAAGGTCGCAGCGTGCGCACGCTCTATTTCGGCGGCGGCACGCCGGGCCTGTGGGATCCCGCGGCGATCGGGGCGGTGGTCGACGCCGTGCGCGCGCTGCCGGGTGCGGCGCTCGAAGAGGTGACGATCGAACTGAATCCGGAGCGCACCGAGCCCGCCCGCCTCACCGCCCTGCGCCGGGCCGGCGTGACGCGGGTCAGCCTCGGTGTGCAGAGCTTCGACGACGCGTCGCTGGCCGTGCTCGGCCGGCTGCACGATGGCGCAGGGGCGATCGGCGCCATCGAGCGCGTGGTCGATGCGGGGTTCGCGCACCTGTCCGTCGACCTCATCGTCGGCGCCCCGGGCGTCGATCCCGGCGCGCCGGTGCAGGACGCGCGGCGCGTTGCGTCGATGCGCGGCGTCGATCACGTGTCGACGTACGATCTGACGTGGGAGCCGGGTACCGCCTACGAGGCGCGCCGGGCCCGCGGGCGCCTCGAGGCCTGGTCCGACGACGCCCTCGCCGACGCGTCCGACGCGGTCGACGATGCACTCGCGAGCGGGGGATTCGCCCGCTACGAGGTCAGCAACCACGCACGACCCGGCGGCCACGCGGTCCACAACGCCGCGTACTGGGTCGGCGACGAGTACCTCGGCCTGGGCGTCGGCGCGCACTCCCTGTGCGTGGCGGATCGGATCGAGCGTCGCGCCAACGGGCGGCACCCGGGACGCTACCTCGACGACCCGCACGCCGACGCAGCCGTGGACGTGGTGGCCGCGCAGACCCACCTCGCGGAGCTCGCCATGACCGGCCTGCGTACGGCGCAGGGGATCGACCTCGGCGACCTGCACCGCCGGTTCGGCGCGCGTGCAGCGGCCGTGGACGCATGGGCCCGGGACGCGATGCGCCGGGGTCAGGTGCGCCGCGAGGGCGGGCGCGTGGTGCCGACGACGCACGGATTGCGCTTCGCCGACGCACTTGCGCTCGATGTGTTGCATCGTGTGGACGACACCCCGACTTGCACGCCGGGCGACGGTGCTTGAGTTGAGCGCGAATCGTGGCTTCTCGCTGGTCGTCCGCGCGCGAATCTGTTACCTCCCGGCGTCCAGCCCACCCAGCTCCCATGGGTCCTGAACATGTCGCACCAGACCGAATCCACGGCCGGTACCGAACGTGACGACGCGCCGCTCGACGCGGCGGTCGAGACCGAAGACGTTGAAGAGCTCTTCCTCGAAGTCGACGACGACGGCGAGGTGAGTGAATCTGCGGACGAGGTGGATGCGGCGTCCGAGACGATCGCGGCCCTCGAGGCCGAGCGCGACGAGCTGAAGGAGCGGCTGCTGCGCAAGGCGGCCGACCTCGAGAACGCGCGCCGTCGGCACCAGACCGAGCGTGAGAACCTGCAGAAGTACGCTGCAGAGAACGTCCTCAAGGACATGGTCACGGTGCTCGACGACCTCGACCGCGCCCTCGACCACCTGTCGAAGAGCGCCCAGGACGACGAGCGCGCCGCGACGATCCTCGAAGGCGTCTCGATGGTGCAGCGCAAGTTCGTGCAGACCCTCGAGCGTCGGCAGGTGAAGGGCTTCTCGTCGGCGGGCCAGCCCTTCGACCCGAACCTCCACGAAGCGATCCAGCAGGTGCCCGACCCGTCGGTGCCCAACAATACGATCGTGCAGGAGTTTCAGCGCGGCTACATGCTCGCGGATCGCCTGCTGCGCCCGGCGCTCGTCGTCGTCGCACAGGGCGGGCCGGCTGCAGCGGACGCCCAGACGAGCCCGGTGGACACCGAAGCGCTTGAGTCCGGGCCCGCGAGCGGCGAGACTGACGCAGGGTCCTGATCGTAGTGCGCCGGCGCCACTCGCGCGCCGGACGCCCGTCACGACCCACCCTGCATCGCGCGGCCCTGTCGCTCGACCGCTCCAGCTGACCTGAGGACTGCATGTCGCGCGTCATCGGTATCGACCTTGGCACGACGAACTCCTGCGTTGCCGTCTACCTCGACGGTGAGGTCGAGGTCGTCGCAAACAGCGAGGGCAGCCGGACGACCCCGTCCGTCGTCGCCATCACCGACAGCGGCGAGCGACTCGTGGGGCAGCTCGCCCGGCGGCAGGCGGTCACGAACCCCGAGCACACCGCCGTCGCGGTCAAGCGGCTGATCGGCCGCCGGTACGACGACCCGGAAGTGATCGAGGCGCGCAACGCGTCGACGTTCGAGATCGTCCAGGCCGACAACGGCGACGCCTGGGTGCAGCTGCGCGATCGCTCGTTCAGCCCGTCCGAGATCAGCGCCGTCGTGCTGCAGAAGATGAAGCAGACCGCCGAGGACTACCTCGGCGAGGACGTGCAGGACGCGATCATCACGGTCCCCGCGCACTTCAACGACGCCCAGCGCAACGCCACCCGCGACGCCGGGCGCATCGCCGGACTCAACGTCCTGCGCATGATCAACGAGCCCACGGCGGCGGCCCTGGCGTACGGCATCCAGGAGGACCGCGAGGGCCTCTATGCCGTGTACGACCTCGGCGGCGGCACGTTCGATATCACGGTGCTCGAGGTCCGGGCCGGCGTGTACGAGGTGCGCTCGACCAGCGGCGACACCTTCCTCGGCGGCGAGGACTTCGACCGCCGCATCGTCGGCATGCTCGCCGGAGAGTTCGCCGAAGAGCACGGCACCGACCTGCGCGAGGACCGCATGGCCCTGCAGCGCCTGCGCGAGGCCGCCGAGAAGGCGAAGCACGAGCTGTCCAGCCGCACGTCGACCGACGTGAACCTGCCCTTCATCGCCGCGATCGACGGCGCCCCGGTGCACCTCTCGCGCACGATCACCCGCGGTGAGCTCGAGGACCTCGTCGAGGACCTCGTCGAGCGCACGATCCAGCCGTGCCGGGACGCCCTCAAGGCGGCCGGCACGACGACGCGGCAGATCGACGAGGTCATCCTCGTCGGCGGCATGACGCGCATGCCTCTCGTGCAGAAGAAGGTCGCCGAGTTCTTCGGACGCCCGCCGTCCACCGGCGTCAACCCGGACGAGGTCGTCGCCGCCGGCGCGGCGACGCAGGGTGGCGTCATGCGCGGCGAGGTGCAGGACGTCCTGCTGCTCGACGTCACGCCGCTCTCGCTCGGCGTCGAGACCCAGGGCGGCATGTTCACGCCGCTGATCCCGCGCAACACGACCATCCCGGTCGCCGTGTCCGAGATCTTCACGACCGCGGTCGACAACCAGCCCTTCGTGAGCGTGCACGTCCTGCAGGGCGAGCGCCCGCTGGCCGACGACAACACGAGCCTCGCCCGGTTCGACCTCGTCGGCATCCCGCCGGCGCCCCGCGGTATGCCGCAGATCGAGGTGACGTTCACCCTCGACGCCAGCGGCATCCTCGCTGTCGCCGCGCGAGACCTCGGGTCCGGTCGCGAGCAGACCGTGCGCGTCAGCGCGGCCAGCGGCCTGAACGAAGACCAGATCGAGCGCATCATCGTCGAGGCCGAGGAGTGGCGCGCGCACGACGAAGAGCAGCGGGAGCGGGTCGAGCTGCAGAACCGCGCCCGCGGGCTGCTGTACACCGCCGAACGGTCGATCGAGGAGTACGCCGAGTTCGTCAGTGGCGACGACGCCGACGCGATCCGCGAGGCGATCAGCGTCTGCCGCGAAGTGCTGCAGTACGGCGGCTCGGTCGAAGAGCTGCAGCAGGCGGTGCTCGCGCTCGAGGACGCCGCGTACCGGCTCGCCGACGCGATGTACGCGCAGGTCGAGTCGACCGGCGGTGCCGACGCGAGCGCAGACGGGGGCGAGGGCGCGTCCTGACCCGCCCCTCGGGAGCCACCGTGCACGAACGTCGCGACTACTACGCCATCCTCGGGGTCTCGCGGACTGCGTCCGCAACCGAGATCAAGGCTGCGTGGCGGGACGTCGCTCGGCGCGATCATCCGGACCAGAACGCCGACCCGTCGTCGGTCGACCGGTTCAAGGCCGCCGCCGAGGCGTGGCGTGTGCTCGGGGATCCGGACGCGCGCCGCCAGTACGACCGGTTCGGGCGCCTGCCCGACGGCGCCTCGTATGGCGTGCCCGCGCCGCGCCCGACGCCGGTCGCCGACGCATTTCGCACGGCGGCGGACGCGGCGCGCCGGGCATTTCGCGCCGAACGTGGCGAGACGCTCTCGCTCGATATCCAGCTCACGTTTCGCGACGCGGCTCGCGGGGCGACGCGCGTCTTCGAGCTGCCCCGTGATGCGGCCGCGCCCGGTGAGGAGCCCCGCATCGTGCGGCGGCGCCTCGAGTTTCGCATCCCGTCCGGGGTGGTCGACGGCCAGGTGCTGCGGTGGCGGGGCGAGGGTGCGCCGGGCCGCTGGGGCGGACGAGACGGCGACCTGATGATCACCTGCCGCGTCGCGTCGCATCCCTGGCTGAAGCGGGACGGGCTCGACGTTGTCGGGCGCCTGCCGCTGCGGATGTCCGAGGCGATCGCTGGTGCGCGCATCGCCGCACCCGGCATCGACGGCCCGCTCTACCTGGACGTGCCGGCCGGGGTGCGCCCCGGCGAACGCATCCGCGTCCGCGGCGCCGGGATTGCCCGCCGAGACGGCCAGCGCGGCGACGCGATCTACATCGTCGAGTTCGAGCTGCCGAACGCTCCGGACGCTGGCGCCATCGAGGCCCTCCGCGCCTGGGAGGCGTCGCTCTCGGCGTCGTCCACCCCCGCCCGCACGGCGTTCGACGCGGCCAGCGAAGGGGACGCCTGATGCGCATGCACCTGCTCGCGCTGGGCGCGCTGCTCGCCACGCTCGCCGCGCCCGCGGCCGTGCTGGCTCAGTCCGAGACGATTTCCGTCGGCGTGCTCGCCCCGACGTCCGGCGACTACGCCGGGTTCGGCGACCGCGTCGTCCGCCAGGTCGGCGTCGCTGCGGCAGACGCCGGCGGTGTCGCGTTCGAGGTCTTCGACACCGCGGTCGACCCGGCCGCGGCGTGGCAGTCCGCGATCGACGCCGGCGCCCGCGTGGTCATCGGGCCCGTCGGGGAGCTGGAGACCCGGGCCGTGCTCGACGCCCGCGGAGACCACGCCGTGCCGATCGTCGTGCTCACGCCGGTCGACGGCATCGAAGACGCCCGCGGCGGGGTCTATCGAGCGCGCACCACCCTCGGCGATCAGGCCGAGGCGGTCGCGGCGTTGGCGGTGCACGAGGATGGTCAGCGCTCGTTCGCTCTCGTCGCCGCCGACGACGCGACGGGTCGTGAGGCGGCGATGGCGTTTGTCCGCGAGGTGGTCGGGCAGGGCGGGGTGGTGTCGTCCATCGCGTTCTGGATGACCGACGAGCCCCGGCTGCAGCACACGGTCGACGAGCTCGTGGGGCGGCGCGCGCTGCGGCTCGCCACGCCGAGCAACCCGTGGCGATCGCCGCCCCGTGCGCGGGTCGTGCCGACCGGGCGCACGGCCGCCAACGCGCCGGACGCCGTGTTCATCCCCGACTGGGCCGACATCGTCGCCGACGTCCTGCCCTTTCTCGCCTTTCACGAATGGGTGCAGGACGACGCCGGCGACACGGTCGCGTTGTACGGGACGTCCGGGTGGTCGATCCCGCGCTCGAAGCAGCCGGCGACGTCGCGGTCGGCGCCCGCGTGACGCGGGTGTTCGCGGTCGACGACCCGCGCCCGGGGCCGAGCGCGTGGGCCGACGACCAGGTCGTGCGCTTCGGCGACGAGCCGACCGAGTTCGACGCCCAGGTCTACGACGCCGCGGCCTTCGTCTTCGACGTGCTCGCCGAGGTCGGCCCGGACGCGTCCGGCGAGCAGATCGCGGACCGCATCAGCAGCCGCGACCACTTCGCCGGGGCGGCGGGCCGCATGCACTTCGACGCCGACGGTGGCGTGATCCGCGAGCTCGGCTGGTGGGAGATCGACGCCCGCGGCACCGCATGGGCCGTCGGCGTGTTCACGCCCAACTCGCTGCAGTGAACGCGCCGCGTACCCCCGGGCGCGACTGGACCCGCGCGGCGGTGCTCTTCGCGCTGGCGTTCGCGTCCACGCTCTACGCGGGCGCGCTGAAGACCGACGCCTTCGCCGCGTGGCATCGCTGGGCGGCCGTCGTGCCCGAGGGTGCGCGCGACCTGCTGCCGCCGTGGTGGACCTTCGCCGACGTGTGGCTCGGCGCACTCACGTTCAACGTCCCGCTGTTGGCGATTCTCGTCGCGCACGAGATGGGGCACTGGGTGACGGCGCGGCGCTACGGGGTCGACATGTCGCCGCCGTACCTCATCCCCTTCGTGCCGCCGCTCGGGACGCTCGGCGCGGTGATCGGGCTGCACCTCGAGCGCATCGCGACCGGGCGGCTCATGCGCATCGCGGCGTTCGGGCCGTTCGCCGGCATGGTCGTTGCGGTCCCGGTGATGGCGCTCGGCCTCGCGTGGAGCGAGGTGCAGCCGCTGCCCGCGGACTTTCAGGGCGTCATCCTCGGCGAGTCGCTCGGCATGAAGGCGATGATCGCCGTCATCGTCGGGCCGATCCCCCAGGGGCACGACGTGTTCCTGCATCCGATGGCGTTCGCCGGGTGGGCCGGGTTCTTTCTGACCGGCTTCAACCTCATCCCCCTCGGGCAGCTCGACGGCGGGCACGTGGCCTGGGCGCTCTTCGGCGAACGGTTCAATCGGATCGCGCCGGTGCTCTGGGGCGTGCTCGTCGTGCTCGGCGCGCTCTTCTATGTGTCGTGGCTGCTGCTCGCGGGGCTGCTGCTCGTGCTGATCGGCATCAAGCATCCGCCGATGTCGACGGACTGCGTGGCGCAGGGCGGGGATCGGATCATCGGAGTGGTGGCGATTCTGCTCTTCATCCTCACCTTCACGCCGCTGCCCTTTCCCGGGCTCGGGTTCGGGCTGCTCAACGGCGGCTGACCCGGCCCGGCGGACGCCGAATCCGTTGAATCCCGTGGCGGGCTCGTGCTTTGCTTGGCGCGTCCCCGGAGGTGACCGGTGCAGATTGTGTGCGAATCGTGCGGTGCGACCGGTGCCGCAGCCTCCGTCGAGGTGGTCGATGGCGCCGTGCAGCTCGTCTGTGCGTCGTGCGGGCACGCCAACGTTGCGGGCGGCGCGCCATCGCAGCCCGCCCCCGATCCTGCGGGCGCCGCGTCGGCCGAGCCGGATCCACCGGTCCTCGACGTGGGGCTGGCCATGGCCGCTGCAGCGCCGAGCGCGCCCGCGGACGCCGGTCCCGCGGACGCCCATGCGCCCGACGCATCGACCGCCGCCGAGGCCCCCGAGCCCGCGGATGTCGCCGACCTGCCGCCGGTGAAGTGTCCGAAGTGCGCGCACCGACAGTACGACGAGCACGCCTGCCATCGATGTGGGCTGGTGTTCGCCATGGTCGACGCGTCGGACCGCCCGTGGGAGCGCCTCGAGCCGCACCAGGAGGCCAGGGCGCCCGAGGCGCGGACGCTCTGGTCAGCTGTCGAAGCCACCCCGGGGGACGCGAGCGTGCACGTCGCGTTCGTCGACTACTGCCGGCAGAACGACCTGCTCGGGTTTGCCGCCCGGCAGTACCGCCACTGGATGGCCGACCACCCCAACGACGCCCTGTCGCGGTCGTACCTCGACCGCGTCGTGCACGACGCGCAGGCGCTGGTGCACGCGATGTCCGTGGGCGATGACCCCTTTCTCGCGAAGGCGCGCCGGCTGCGCAACGGGATGCTCGTTGTGGTCGCCGTGTTCTGCGTCGTCGCGATGGTCTGGCTCGTGAGAACCATGGCCGCGCGCGGGTCCCTCGTCCCATGACGACGTCTGAGAACACCGTCCCATGACGACCAGCAAGAATACCGTCCCATGACGACGTCCGAGAACACCGCCCCGTGACGAAAGACACCGAAACCGCGTTCATCGAGGTGCTGCGCGACCGCCTCGGCGGCGCGCGGACCGGGGTCGAGGGCATTGGCGACGACGGCGTCGTGCTGCGCGTCGTCGACGGGCGTGTCGTCGGCTGCGACACGATGGTCGAGGGCGTGCACTGGCGGTCGGACTGGAGCACTCCGGCCGACGTCGGCTGGAAGCTCGTCGCGAGCAACGTCAGCGACATCTACGCGATGGGGGCCGTGCCGACCGCGATGGTGCTCGCGGCCACCATCGGTCGTGGCGGGTGGGACGTGCGCGCGTTCGCCGACGGCATGGCCGCGGCGCGCGACGCGCTCGCTCCGGGGCTCGTGCTGGTCGGCGGTGACACGACGACCGGCGCGACGTCGGTGTTCACGCTCACCGTGTTCGGGCGGGTCGGCCGCGCCACGACCCGCGCCGGGGCGCAGCCCGGCGACACGCTGTGGTGCGACGGCCCGCTCGGGCACGCGGCCGCGGGCCTCGCGATGCTCGCGGCGGATGGCGGCGCGAGCGGGCCGCTCGTCGACGCCCACCGGCGGCCGCGCTTCGTGCCGCCCATCGTCGACCAGTGGGACGCCGCCGGGGTGCACGCTGCGATCGACATCAGCGACGGGTTCGCGATCGACGCGTGGCGCATGGCGCGCGCGTCGGCGGTCTCGCTGGTGCTGGACGCTCCTCTGCCCGGCGCGGCCGAGCTCGCCGAAGTGGCTGCGCGGCTGGGCGTTGACCCGCTGCGCTGGCAGCTCGCTGGGGGCGACGACTACGTGCGTCTCGTGGCAGCCGAACGGTCGCCGGGGCCTGCATTCGTACGGGTCGGAGCCGTCCGCCCGGGCCCCCCCGGCTTGACCCTGATCCAGGCGGATGGTACCTCGCGACAGCTGGATCCGGACGGATATCGCCACGATCCGGGGCGGTCCGAACCTACCCCGTCGAGAGATGCCACGTGACGATCTGGGACGAGGAAGCGCAGGCCGGGCTGGGTGACCGGTGGACGCGAGACGCGACCGACTGGGACGCGCTGGTCGGCCAACGACTCATCGAAGCGGTGGGCGCCGACGCCGACGACACGGGCACCGCTCTCGTCGCCGAGTCGCGGACGGGCGTCGCGGTCCCGAAGCTCGCCGAGGCGCGCCCCGGTCTGCGTCGCATCATGGTCGTCGACCCGGACCGCGAGCTGCTCAACCTCGCCCGTGAGACCGCGTCCGACGTCGCGTCGCCGCCGCTCTTCTTCAACGGGCAGGGCGTCCAGACGCTGAACTTCGCGGACGACGTGTTCTCGGTCGCCGTGTGCTGCGGCGGCATCGCCACCGAAGCCGACGGCCTCAACGCGCTGAGCGAGCTCGAGCGCGTGGTCGCCCCCGGCGGTGCGATCGCCGTCGCTGCGCTCGGCGCCGGCTCGTTTGCCGGCGTGTGCGAGCTGCTGCGCGAGGCGGCGTGGGCATCGGACCGCGACCACGCGGAGGCCGAGCTCGACGAGCGTCTCGCCATCGCGGTGACGCGCCAATCCCTGGTGGCGTCCGCGGAGCGCCTCGGGCTCGAGGTGGTCGCCAGCGGCGTCGAGACCGTCGAAGTCCTGTGCGACAGCGGCGAGGCGGTCTGCGAGCACGCGCTGCTCGATGCCGAGTGGTGGCCCTCGTGGGGCATTGTCGCCGCGGACCCCGACGCGATCCGCGATGAGCTGACCGCGCGCGCGAAGGGCTGGTTCGGCGACGAGGGGTTCGTCGACGAGGTGCACTTCGTCTGGCTGCACGCCCGCGTCGTAGAGCCCGAGCCGGTCGAAGTCGACGACGTGGACGTGGTCGACGAGGACGACGTGCTGGGGCTCGACGAGGACGTCGTGCACGTGCACACCACGGACGTCGAGGTCGTCGGCGAGATCGACGCGGACGGCGAAGACGTGCTGGTGGTCCACACCGGCGACGTCGAGGCGGTCGCAGCGCTCGACGAGGGGGCCGACGTGCCCCCGCCGCCGCCGGCGGATCCGTCGGCCGACGACGCGGACGACGACGGCGACGACCCGAAGAGCGTCTGATCACGGACCGATCTCCCACGATGTGCGTTCGCACGTCGTGCACGCGCCCCCGCCCCTCGATCCTGCATGGCCGCAAAGGCACCCTCGAAGGCCCCTCGCAAGGCACGCCGCCGCTCGCGGCTCGGGTGTTTCGTCCGGCTCGTCGTCGTCGGGACCCTGCTCGCGATCCTCGCCGGCGTCGGCACGGTCGCTGGTGTCGTCTGGCACTTCAGCCAGGACCTGCCCGACATCCGTGAGGCGCAGGACTATCGACCGCGGCAGCTGTCGCGGATCTACGCCGCGGACGGCTCGGTCATCGCGACGCTGACCGACGAGCACGCAATCTACCGTACGGTCATCGGGTACGACGACATCCCGCAGGTGATGCGCGACGCGATCCTGTCGGCCGAGGACGCGGACTTCTACGAGCACCCCGGCGTCGACTGGATCGGCGTCGCCCGCGCGGTGGTGATCAACCTGCGTCGGGGCTCGATGTCTCAGGGCGCGAGTACGATCACCCAGCAGGTGGTGAAGAACCTGGTGCTGAGTCCGGAGCGCAGCTTCGAGCGAAAGATCCGCGAGGCGCTGCTCTCGTTTCGCCTCGAGGACAACCTCACGAAGGACGAGATCCTCACCATCTATCTGAACGAGGTCTTCTTCGGCGTGCGCTACTACGGCGTCGAAGAGGCGTCCCGGTACTACTTCGGGCACTCGGCGCGCGACCTGACCCTGCCCGAGGCGGCGTTGCTCGCCGGGCTCGTCCAGTCGCCGAACCGGTACAACCCGTACGAGCACCCCGAGCGCGCGCTGGAGCGGCGGTCGTACGTGCTGCGGCAGATGTGGGAGGAGGGCTACGTCGAAGAGGGCGCGTACCGCGAGGCGGACGACGCGCCGCTGGAGCTCGCCGATCGGTCCGCCGTCGACCCGTGGGACGGAGCGGTTCCCTGGTACACCGACGCCGTGCGGCGCGAGCTGCTCGAGCACTTCGACGCGGACCAGATCTTCACCGGTGGCCTGCACGTCCACACGGCGCTCGACCTGCCCACGCAGCTCGTCGTGCGCGACGCGCTACAGGCGGGCCTGAGGGCCTTCGATGGCCGTCATGGGTTCCACACCCCCTACGCGACGGTCGAGGGCGACGAGGGCATCGCAGCGTGGCGTGCGGAGCATCACGCCGACGTGGCCACGGTGGGCCTCGCGACGGACACGCAGTACCGCGCGGTGGTCCTCGCCTCGGACGAAGCGCAGACCCGAATGGCGATCGGACCGCTCGAGGTCGAGCTCGTGCGGGACCCGATCTCGCGGATGCGTCCCGACGACCGCACGTGGGCCGAGCTCTTCGCGCCGGGCATGGTCTTCACGGTGACCCCGGTCGCTGCGCACCCGCCGGGTTCGACGGGTGACGCGTTGCCGCGCGTCCGCTTTCTGCCGTCGGCGGAGGGCGCGGCCGTCGTGATCGACCCGTCGACGCGGCGGGTGCTGGCCCTCGTGGGCGGCTACGACTTCTCGATGAGCCCGTTTCATCGTGCGGTGCAGGCGGCGCGGCAGGTGGGCAGCGCGTTCAAGCCCTACGTGTACGGCGCGGCCATCGACGCCCGCGTCGCAACGCCCGCGACGATCTACCAGGACCAGCCGGTGACCTTCCCGATGCCGGGCGGGCAGACGTGGTCGCCGCGCAACTACGACGGGCGCTACCTCGGCTCCATGTCGTTGCGCACGGCGCTCGCGCGGTCGCGCAACGTGATCGCCGTGCGCGTGCTCGACCAGGTGGGCCTCGGCCCGGCGCAGGCGTTCGCGCGCGACCTCGGCATCGAGGCGCCCCTCACGGACAACCTGACGATGGCGCTCGGGTCCGCCGAGATCACGCCGCTCGAGATGACGAACGCGATGGCTACGCTGGCGACCGGTGGCGTGTGGGCCGAGCCCGTGCTGATCGTCGCGGTGCGCGATGGTGCCGGCGGGACGCTCTACGAGGCGCCGGACGTGTCCGAGCCGCGCGTCGACCCCGCTGTGGCCTGGCTGACCACGTCGATGATGCGCAGCGTCGTCGATCGCGGCACGGCGACCCGTGCACGTACGGTGGGTCATCCGGCGGCGGGCAAGACGGGCACGACGAACGACGCCCGCGACGCGTGGTTCGTCGGCTTCACGCCACAGCGCGTGGCCGGCGTCTGGGTGGGGCGTGACGACAACGCGACCCTCGGGCGGGGCGAGAACGGCTCGGCGACTGCGCTGCCGATCTGGGTCGATCTGATGACGCGGCTGCACGAGTCCCTCGAGGTCGTGCCGTTCGCCGATCCGCCGGACGGCATCGTCGCCGTCGACATCGACCCGGCGACGGGCCTGCTCGCGCGGCCCGGGCAGGACGACGCCGAGCGCGAGTACTTCCTCGCGGGCACCGAGCCGCGGTCCGTCGCGCCCGCGCCCGACGAACGCGCCACCGACGACGTCCTGCTGCACGGCGGCGCCGGCGGGCAGGGCGGCACCGACGACGACGAACCCACCACCGACGGCGCGTTCGACGGGTTTTAGGGGCGGCGCCCCGCGCCGCCCTTGCCCCGTGCCGCCCCTGAGCGCGAGGACGACGCTGGGTGATGGCTCGCACCGCGTCCGTCGCTCTTTGCCGCACCGACGCTCGAATCGCCCTCAGGGGCGGCGCCCCGCGCCGCCCTTGGCCCGCGCCGCCCCTGAGCGCGTGGACGACGCTGGGTGATGGCTCGCATCACGTCCGTCGCTCGCTGACGCACCGACGCTCGAGTCGCCCTCAGGGGCGGCGCCCCGCGCCGCCCTTTCCCCGCGCCGCCCCTGAGCGCGTGGACGACGCTGGGTGATGGCTCGCATCACGTCCGTCGCTCTTTGCCGCACCGACGCTCGAATTGCCCCGCGCCTCCCGTGCGCCCCGCGGGCTCTCCGGATGCTTCGATGCGTCGGGCGGCACGGGGTGCCGCCCCTGAGCGCGAGGACGACGCTGGGTGATGGCTCGCACCGCGTCCGTCGCTCTTTGCCGCACCGACGCTCGAATCGCCCCGCGCCGCCCGTGCGCCCCGCGGGCGCCCCGGATGCTTCGATGCGTCGGGCGGCACGGGGTGCCGCCCCTGAGCGCGAGGACGACGCTGGGTGATGGCTCGCATCGCGTCCGTCGCTCTTTGCCGCACCGACGCTCGATTTGCCCCGCGCCGCCCGTGCGCCCCGCGGGCGCCCCGGATGCTTCGATGCGTCGGGCGTCACGGGGTGCCGCCCCTGAGCGCGTGGACGAGGCTGGGTGATGGCTCGCATCGCGTCCGTCGCTCTTTGCCGCACCGACGCTCGATTTGCCCCGCGCCGCCCGTGCGCCCCGCGGGCGCCCCGGATGCTTCGATGCGTCGGGCGGCACGGGGTGCCGCCCCTAAGCGCGAGGACGACGCTGGGTGATGGCTCGCATCGCGTCCGTCGCTCGCTGACGCACCCACGCTCGGACGCTCGATTCGCACGCACCCAAAAACGCAGCGGGCCCCGCGCGCCGAAGCGTGCGGGGCCCGTGCGTTCAGGCGACCGGGATCACCAGCCGTTGTAGATCAGGCCCAGCTCGTTCTGGAACTTCGCCATCTCCATGGCCGACTCGAGCTCGTAGAACGCGTCGTAGTACGACGCCGTACGGCCCTCGAAGTCGTCCGGGTCATTCGCATCGATGAAGTCATCCGCTTCGTCGGTGGTCATGCCGCAGTTGCTCATCAGCGACTCCGAGTTCCCCTGGAACTCGAAGGGGCACCAGAAGTCCTGCTCGACCCGCAGGTCCACCATGTTCTGGATGATCTGGTACGACACGTTCACGTTGCCGGGCGACAGGTCGGTCGGGTCGTAGCCCGCCTCGTACCGCGCAGCGTAGGTGATGCCGTTGTTGTCGGTGTAGGTGAGCCACTCATACGGGTCTTCCTCACCCTCGGGGGTGAAGACGCCCGGCTGCTCGCCACGACCCCAGACGTACACGGCCGAGTTGTCCATCCACGACTTGTCCAGCGTCTGCTGCATGTACGCAGCCGCGAGAATCGTCGTGAAGTACCGCATGTTGTAGTCGCCGTTGCCGAACGCCGCGGTGTACGGGTTCATCAGCGTGCCACCCTGCTCGTCGCAGATGTCGGTCGTCGACGAGCCACGGATCAGGTCGATCGGGTTCACCTCGGTCTTGCCGTCTTCGGTGGTGACGCACCAGCCGATGTCGCGGAAGTCCTCGGAGATGATCGAACCGAAGTAGTTCATCATCTCGTCTTCGAAGAGCAGCTGCGGCGGCAGGAAGAACGCCGACTGGTCCGACGAGGTGTCGGCGCCAGCGATGGACACGTCACCGGTCACGAGGGACTCGAGAGCCGGCCACTTCGCCCAGAAGTGCGACACGATGTCGTACTGGGCGATGCCCGGGACGGCCGCGTAGTACGGCAGCTCGTCCTCTTCGTTGCGGCGGAACCGCGAGAAGCCGTACCGCGCGCCGTCGGCGTAGCCGAGCGACAGGTAGTCCGACTCCACGCTGTTCGGGAAGTCCGTGTCGTACGCCGGCAGGCGGTAGTCCGCCTCGTCGTCGATGTTCATGTAGATGTCCCGCGTCGGGTCGTAGATGTACGTACCGATCGTCGGGGTGTTCACGACGCGACCGAGGAAGTTGATGGCGTCGAAGGCCGCGCCCGTGGCGTTGTCGCCACCGCGGTCCGACACGATCCACTGGTACCCCTCGCCAGCGAAGTTCAGGTACCAGAACTGGTACTGACGCTTCGCGGGCATCATGTACCGCGAGTACAGGCGCATCATCTGCTGGTACGGCCAGAAGCCGAACATCACGCGCTGACGGCGGAACATGTCGACGACGTAGTACGAGTCGTACGAGCGCACGATGTTGTCGACGATCTCGGCCGGGTCGACACCGATGTCCCACACGTCGCAGTCCCAGCTCGAACCACGGTAGTAGTCCGAGCAGAACTTGTACTCGACCTCGACGTCGCCGTCGCCGAGCTGGTCAGCCGGCACGAGACGACGGTTGTACATCGACGCCATGGCGCCGACGTCGGTGAAGTCGATGAGCTCGTGGTACTGCGTCGCGGCATTCGTCGGCGCGTCGTTCAGCGTCGCGTCCGCGTCATAGAACATGATCGGCAGCACGCTGTAGTGCCAGTCCGTCCACGGGTTGTCGTACTCGTCGTCGTCCGGGCGGTCGCCGTCCGTCACGCCGTTGCGGCGCACGGTGTAGTCGTCGACGTCGTCCATGTCCTCGACGCGGCTGCTGGCGCGGGTCACGTCGATCGACTCGAACGCGTCCGAGTTCGGGTTCCAGCGAGCGTCGACGGCGATCTGGTACGGCGCCTCTTCGAACACCTCGATGAGGTCGGCGTAGCCGTACGCGATGGCGGCGTAGTCAT
>Ga0070729_10002408_pt1 | contig 24299 bp, 22 predicted proteins | sample tdDd472_FD_66725 | JGI IMG/M metagenome (GOLD analysis project Ga0070729, IMG submission 66725) | Marine sediment microbial communities from the Atlantic coast under amendment with organic carbon and nitrate - tdDd47.2 | ecosystem: Environmental > Aquatic > Marine > Coastal > Sediment | place... | reverse complement strand
CCGTTATGGCCGGTCTGGATACAGATTGCAACGGAGCTACAGTTGGTTCTATTACGGGGGCGGCCTGCGGAATAAGAGATTTCCATTCAAAGTATGCCGATGCTCTCAACGATACAATCAAACCCCTGGTATTCGGTTTTCAGGAAATTACAATGGCTGAACTGGCAAAGCGGTCATATACTGTTTGGGAGAATTGCCGAAGATAGGCAAAACATTATCCTGGAACAGCGGAGACCTGATCCAGGATAATTATATTTAAGTCGTAAGCTTATCGACTTTCGCTGTCATAAAATCTTTATTTTTATCACCAACCCAGTAACGCTCACCGGCGATACACCAGATAAAACACAATGGTTTTTCATGGCTGAATACAGGGTGATAATTGAGAACGGGAATAGTGATATGGTCGCCGACTTCAACTGAAGGAACAAAAGTTTTGTTCTCATCATCTTTATAGACTTCCATAGCACCATGGCCTTCGATAAAGCTGTACACTTCTTCCTGGTCTGTATGATTGTGCGGTGGCCAGGCTCTTGTTCTGTCTTCGTAGAAAGTATAACCGACCATGAATTTATTGGCATTTTCCGATACGTCGAACATTTTATAGACCACTTTTCTGTTGAGATATCGGATCCTCTCATCATCTTTTTTACAGGCTTCATAGTCAGCGTGATATGTCTCGTATTTTACATCACCAGTTGCTCGGTAGAGATATAACCAGCCTTCTTCATCACCTTTGTGGGATACAGTAAAAGGTGTGTCGATCGGGATGTAGAGCATATCGTAATGTTTAACAGAATAGTCCTTTCCATCGACAGTCACTATGATATCCCCTCGAAGGTTTACAATCAGTGTTTCTTCGTTCTTATATGTGATCTCTGCACTTCGGCTGTTCTGGATCTTCATATCCGATGCGCTTAACCAATTCAGATTGCTATTGGCAGGATTGAAAAGCTCTTTGTTTATACATGTGCTTTTTTCAGTATTATACTTTTGACCATCAAGGACATTTTCCATATTCAATTCCTTTATTTTATTGTATTGCCGGTTAATACAAACCGGATGCTTTTCCGACGAAATAAATCACCAGAGAGACTATTACAGTTGTAAAGAGTGTCATTATAATTCCCGATTTGGCAAAGTCCCTGATTGAAAAGAATCCTGCAGAATAGGGTATGACATTGGTAGGGCTTGATGTTACCAGAATAAAAGCCAATGAGGCCGTTATAGATGCGGGCAAAGCAATCGACAGAGCATCAAGTCCCAGGTTATCTGCCAGAGCAATCATTATAGGTATGACAATTGTGGCTGTAACAGAATTGCTCGATAGAGCTATTTTGAGGATCATAACAATCAAAACAATTGATCCAACTCTCAATAAAGGAGAAAAATTACCGATTCCCCCGAGAAGAACAAATGACAGCCATCCTGCAGCCCCTGTTTTATAGAGCATCATTCCAATGGATATTCCTGTAACCACGAGGATGATTCCACTCCAGGAAATATCCTCTTCTATCTCTTTCCACTTCAATCCGGTTATTCCCGGAAAGAAGAAAAGCGCCGCTGTTAGAAAAACAGGCATGGAAACGGGGATGGATATTCCCAGAAGTTTCTCGAATAATCCTGAAGTCAGCCATAACACTATAGTCAGGAGAAAAATAACCAGAGTTAGTTTTTCTTCGCGGCTCATAGGAGGATAATTATCATATTCGTGGCGAAGTTCCTCTTTTGTTTTCTTCAGATGTTTCATTTCCGGCTTAAACATAATGAGCAGCAGAGCCCATCCGATGGGAAGAAGCAGTATAACTGCGGGTATTCCGTATTTCATCCACTGGGTAAAACTGAGATCAACACCGGCCATTTCTTTTAAAAATCCTATGGCTATAGGATTAGGTCCTGCACCGGCGGGAGTTCCGATTCCTCCGATAAGCGGTCCCCATACACAGGCGATCATCAGAGCTTTACCGAAATTGCTCTTCAGCCTGAGACATCCCTCTTCTTCAAGAATGGAAACACCGAGAGGAAGCAGCATGGCGGCAACGGCCATATTTGTAATCCACATGGACAGAGCCGCACCGACAACCATAAATCCCATGATAATCAGACTTGTGCTGTTCCCGGTTCGAGAGAGAAGGAAAACACTGATTCGTTTTCCGAGCCCCGACTTTGTAATAAAGGCAGACAGTATCAGGACACCGATAAAAAAGGCGATTATATGATTACCGAACCCGACATTGATAATGTTTTTAAAAGTATCTACATTGAAAATGGCCAGCAGAAAGACGCTGAACATACCCGTAATATGAAAAGGCAGGGCTTCGGTCATCCAGAGGACAAGACTGAACAGCAATATGCCCATGGCTATCTGCCCTTCGTGGGTCAGAAATCCCTTTCCCGCATCTCTGACAGAATCGGGCAGAGGCAGTAACATCATTATAATCATGACTGTAAAAGCCAGTCCCAAATAGAACAGTTTTTTTCTGTTTACATCACTCATTTCTTCAGAACCTCTTTCAGAAGATCTCCGACAAAACGCGGTCTTTCAGCGACTTTTCCACCAACACTTTCTATGGCTTCTATTTTATCTTTGACCGAGCCTTTGCCTCCGGAAACGATGGCACCGGCATGGCCCATTCTCTTTCCTTCGGGAGCAGTCCGCCCACCGAGAAAAGCGACAAGAGGTTTGGTGTACAATCCGTCCCGTTTCATCTGGGCACATTCCTCTTCCATAGATCCACCGAGCTCTCCGATGATCACTACGGCATCAGTTTCACTGTCCGCTTCGTAATAAGGGAGCATTTCCGCAAATCTTGTTCCCGGTACGGGATCTCCGCCGATTCCGATCAGTGATGAAACACCGAATCCCGCTTGAACTACCATAGCTGTCACTTCATTTGTCAGTGATCCGCTTCTGGTCATGACTCCGATTCGTCCCGGTTTGTATACTCTTTCGATCCAGTAGGGGAAAAATCCCATCATGGCTTTTCCCGGAGAGATCACTCCCGATGTATTTCCACCGATGACCAGTGCGCCTTCAGAAAGCGCGGCTTTTCTGATCTGAATAGCGTCATGAAGAGGTATTCCATCAGCTACAGTAACTATTTTTTTAATCCCCGAATCAAGTGCTTCAAATACAGCATCTTTCGTAAATCGGGGAGGAACGAACAACATGGAAGCTTCTGCTTCAACATTCACAACAGCTCGTCTGACAGAGTGATAAACATCTGTCCCTTCAACCTGCTGTCCCTCTTTACCGGGAGTGACACCGGCGACGACATTTGTTCCGCAACCGATCATATGCTCTGTCCAGAATCGACCCTCTTTGCCGGTCATTCCCTGGATAAGAACTTTTGTGTTTTCATCTATAAATATGCTCATGCTTTACCCCCGACTGCGATGGAAACGGCCTTTCTGACTGCTTCCTCTGTATCGTAAATAGGTTCCAGACCGGCGGCTATCAGTATTTTGCTCGCTTCCTCTTCATTGGTTCCCCTGATACAAGTGACAATGGGCCGATCCGGTTTGAGCCTGTTAATGGCATCGACAATTCCTTCGGCCATAACATCAGCTCTGGCGATTGTTCCAAAAGTAACCATTAAAATGACCTTGGAATCGTTTTTCAGGCACAATTCCATAGCTTTTACGGCTTTTTTGTAGTTTGGTCCACCGAATTCCAGGTAGTTGGCAACAGTTCCCCCCTCATAGTTGATAAGGTCGTAAACTGTAGTTGTCAGTCCCGCACCGGCACACATAAGGCTGATGTCTCCATCAAACTGCAGGTAGGGAATGCCTTCTAGTGCCGATTCATACTCAGCATCAGAATCGTAATAATCTCTTGTTTTTTCATATGTGCTCTGACGAAAAGTAGAATTATCATCTATTGATAATTTCCCGTCTCCGGCGATGACATCATCATCTCCTGTAATAAAAAGGGGATTGATCTCAATAAGCTCTGCGTCATTTTTTCGAAATGCTTCGTAGAGTTTAGCAAGAACAGAAGAGAATTTTTTCATAATATCGCCGCCCAATCCAAGACGGAAAGCAATGTCTTTAACCTGAAAGGGCATCAATCCGATGTCGGGATCAACAAATTCCCTGATGATTTTTTCCGGTGATTCCACGGCGAGAGTTTCAATTTCCACTCCACCGTCTGCGCAGGCTATAATCATATGAGAAGCTGAGACAGGGTCAACTGTTACAGAGAGATAGATCTCGTTTTTGATATCTACCGCTTCTTCTACAAGAATAGTATTCACATTGTAATTTGATGCGAATAACTCAGCACATTTTTCTTCAGCTTCTTTCAGATTTTTGACAAAGGGAATCAGCCCCGCTTTACCGCGGCCTCCCATCAATACCTGAGATTTCAAGACCAGGGGAAAACCTGTTTTGTCAGTTGCCCCTTTCAATTCATCAATAGAAGTAATAACCACACTCGCGGGAACAGGAATTCCGAAGCGCTTAAAAGTTTCTTTAGCCTGGTATTCAAATAGTTTCATAATTTATTCCAATCAGCCTTTGTATTTTTTGTGAAAATCGCCCCAGATCTCATCATCTTCCGGTTTGACCGGAGGAAACCACTCGGAAACATAGGTAATATTGAGGAAATGTTTGTAGGAGATATTTTCAGTGGTGATATTTCCACCCCACGTACCGCAGCCCAGTGTCGTTGTCGAAGCCATTCCGTTAAAAAAGTTTCCACCGTTAGCCGGAGCTTGAGGCTGGTTGACCATGATACGGCTGGTTTTCATCTCGAGAGACATTCTCTCTACATAAGAATCGGTATAGGTATGAATACCGCATGAGTGGCCTGTACCGCAGTTATCAGTCAGTCTGGTGAGAATCTCCATAGCCTGATCAAAACCGGAATATTTCCAGATGGTCAGTACAGGGCTGAGTTTTTCCTGGCTGAAAAAATCATCTTCCAGTGGCATGGCACCTTCTACAAGAAGAATTTCAGTTGACTCAGGGACATTCAAACCAGCGTCAGCAGCGATAACTTTAGCCGATTTAGCAACGATTGCCGGATTGATAGATCTGTAGCCTTTCTTATTCTCTTTCCACATCCAGTTGCCGAGAGTATCCCTCTCTTCACTACTGCAGAGATAAGATCCGCCGGTTTTCAGACCTGCGACGACCTCATCATAAACAGAGTCGGCAACAATGATAGAGTTCTCCGAAGAACAGGATGTGGCATGATCAAAACACTTGCTCAATACTACTTTTGCCACGGCATCTTTTACGTCGGCATCTTCAGCTATGATCTGTACTGAGTTTCCAGGACCCACACCGTAAGCAGGTGTCCCGCTGGAGTAAGCCGCTTTGACCATGGCGCTGCCACCTGTAGCCAGTACAAGATCGACCTGTTTCATAAGTTCACCTGTAGCATCTATTGAGGGCTCAGCGACTATCTGAATAAGATCTTCCGGTGCACCAACTTTTTTCAGCCCCTTGCGCATAAACTCTATTGCTTTCGCCGAACAGACTTTAGATTTGGGGTGGGGAGCGAACACTACAGCGTTTCCCCCTTTCAGAATCGATACAGCGTTGCTCGCCGGCGTTGCTGTGGGATTTGTCACTGGAGTCAGAGCCCCGATTACACCTGCAGGTTTGGCATATTTCTTTATCTTTGTTTTAGCATTTTCTTCAATAAGGCCGGTAGATTTAACACCTTTCACATCGGCGATAACACCGAGTACTTTACCTTTGTGTTTTTTTATCTTGTCGGCGACATTGCCCATTCCTGTCTCTTCAACAGCCATCTCTGCGAGGATTTTTATATTTTTATCGTCGTAAACTTCCCAGGCGATAGCCAGACAAATATCATCGAGCTGCTGCTGAGTATAATCTTCAACCTGAGCCTGAGCTTTTCTGGCTCTGCTCACCAGGTCAGCAATCATAGTCTTTGTTTCAGCCATAAATCTCATCCTCTAATTTCTGAACCTGAGCAAAAGCATTTGTGAGAAAATCTTTTTTGAATTCCATTTTCTGCGTAAAAGCCATGCTCAACCAGCCGTCGACAATTTCCAGACCGAGAAAAGGAGCTGTCACCCATCCGCCCATAGTGATTATGTTGGCATTATTGATGATTTTACACCTTTCACCGGAGAAGACACTGTCTACAACCGATGCGTAAACACCTTTGTATTTGTTAGCTACGATGGCCATTCCCTGGCCCGTTCCGCAGATGAGTATACCCTTCTGAGCTTCTCCGCTCTGAACAAGTTTTGCCACTTTGGGAGCCTGCTCAAAATATGGTTTCGGCTTATCTTCAGATTCAATTCCAAAATCGACTACCTCAATGGAATCAGCATATTTTTCTTTTAAGTGAGCAACTATGGCTTTCTTCAGAGGAAAACCGGAAAGATCCGATGCAATTGCCAGTTTTATTTTATCCATTTTATACCCCTACCGCTGCAGATTTTCTTAAGAGAACAGCTTTTGTTTTTTTCACTATATTTTCTGCAGTCAGCCCATAAGCTCCCTGTAGAAAATCCAGAGTACCCACCTGGCCGAACTGATCTTCAATAGCTACAGCCTGAACCGGAGTGGGAAGCTCTTCTGCGAGCATTTCAGCAACAGCGGCAAATAAACCACCGGCTTTCTGATGATTTTCACAAACAACAAAAGCTCCGGTTTTTTCCGCATATTTCAGAACTAGCTCTTTATCGAGAGGTTTAATTGTATGCATATCGATTACAGTTGCCTTGATTCCCTCTTCCGCAAGCATATCTGCAGCTTTCAGAGCTTCGGGCACCATAACATATCCATAAGCGATAATTGTGACATCATCACCTTCTTTCAAAACGTTTCCCTTTCCGAGAACAATTTCATCGCTATCACTGTAAATTGCATTTTTTCCTTTTCTCTGCAATCTCATATAAGTACTGCCTTTGTGACCGGCAGCCTGAATAAGAAGTTTTTTTAGGGAAACAGTATCTGAAGGTTCGAAAATAACAAGATTCGGTATGGTTCTCATCAGTCCCACATCTTCAAAAGGCATATGCGTCCCACCGTTAAAGGCAGCGGAAACTCCCGGATCGGTCCCGACTAGTTTAACATTCTGCTGAGCATAATTAGCAGAAATGAAAAATTGGTCAAATGTCCTTCTAGCGGCGAAACAACCAAAAGTTGCTGCAAAGGGGATTTTTCCACCAGCCGAAAGTCCTGATGCGACTCCCACCATATTGGCTTCAGCCACACCGACATTGAAAGTTCTTTCAGGATATTTTTCCTTAAAGGGATTTGTTCCTGTAGCTCTCATCAAGTCGGCTTCCATGACACAGATTTTCTCATTTGTATCTGCCATCTCAATTAAAGTTTCTGTATATACTTCTCTCATATCTTTATCTGACATAATTTACCACCTACCCCAATGCCTTAATGGCTTCTTTCGCCTGATCATATGTAAATGCCATATTGTGATTGGTCAGCTGACCTTCAGCGAAAGTACAACCCTTGCCTTTTATCGTATCCATAATGATCATAGACGGTTTATCTTTTGATTTTCTCGCCTCATCAATTGCCTTATCCAAAGCTTCGAAATCATGTCCATCAATTCGAACAGTATTCCAGCCGAATGAGTTCCATTTCGCTTCGAGATCATCAATGGGCATGATATCTTTCGTATATCCGTCAATCTGCATTTTATTGTAATCTGTGAAAGCAATGAGTTTATTTAGTTTAAACTGACTGGCAGCCATTGCCGCTTCCCAGTTCTGACCTTCCTGAGATTCGCCATCACCAATAATGGTAAAGACATTTCTGTCTATTTTATCCAGTCTCATTGCCAGAGCCAGGCCTATAGAAGAGGAAAGTCCCTGCCCTAATGATCCCGTTGTCATATCAATACCCGGAGTCATATTCATGTCACAGTGACTTGGCAGCTTTGTTCCGCCTTTATTCAATGTGTGCAGCCATTCTTCTGGAAAATATCCCTTCTGCGCAAGGGTGCTGTATAATGCAGGTCCTGCATGGCCTTTTGATAATACTAGTTTATCCCTGTCTTCCATTTTGGGGTTCTGGGGATCAATATTCATTTTTCTGTAATACAATATGGTCAACAGTTCCACTATAGACATGGCACCGCCGATATGACCTACGCCGAGAAATCCGATAGAATCGATTGTTTTAATCCTGATCTCTTTCGCTTTTTCTTCTAATTCTTTCAAATCTTCATTTGACATATCTTCTCCTGAGACGCGAGACTCGCAGCGTCGAACAATAAGCATATTCTGGCGGAGCCTGCTGAAATTCAATCATTCAACATTTACTTACTTACAGTAAATAAATAATTTAATTAAAAATATCACTCAATTGAGACTCTGTAAAGATAAAATGATTTTGTTTGTTGCAAAAAATGCATTAATGCTGTTAAAATAAATAAAACTTACTTACAGGAAGTAACATTGTGTCCAGATCTAAATTGCCTTTGCGTGGAAATGATATTCGTATAAGAAACGAAAAGCTGATTCTGAGTCTCATTCAGAAGAATGAAAATCTCTCTCAATCAGAAGCGGTTAATCTGACAGGATTGAAACCTCCTACTATTTTAAGGATTTTTGCGAATCTTGAAAATGACAAACTCATCAAGGTTAATAAAAAAAGCACTGTTTCTTCAGAAAAAAAAGGCAGAAAGCCCGTTTATTACAGAATAAACCCAAAAGCCGCCTTTGCCATCGGGGTCGATTTCTGCTCCACTTCCATTTCTGTAGTCATTGTAGATTTCGACAGATCCCCTATTTACAGCAGGTTCATAGATATTGATGAAGTGCATACCGGTGACAGTATCTACAGCCTTATTTGTGATTTAATCGAAGAGGGAATAGAAAAATCATCTATTCCCCGATCTAAAATTCTTGGAATCGGAGTCGGAGCTCCAGGAAAAGTAGATATTTCGACAGGAACAGTAGTTTTTTATGACCGTATTGAAGGACTGTCAGATTATCCTCTTAAAGAAAAGATGGAAAAACACTTCGATACTCCCCTCTTTGTCAATAATAACTGTTCCGTAATAGCGATGAACGAATATCGTTATGGACGAGTCTCTGAGTCCAAGTCTCTTGTAACACTTCTAATCAGAAGTGGTGTCGGTGGTGCTTTTATCAACGACGGCCGGGTTCTTACGACTAACGGAACGACAACTATGGAAATCGGACACACATCTATAGACTATGATGGACGATTGTGTGAATGCGGGGAAAGAGGCTGCCTGCAGTCCTATCTTGCCGAACCTGCAATTTTAAAAGATATTCAATCATTCTGTGAAATAAAGTCTTTTATAGATATCGATGAAAAGATTACTTCGGGAAATTGTGACATTGATCAATTCATCCGGGAGAAAGCGGAACAGATGACAAAAGGATTGAAAATGCTCAGCAGAGTTTTTTCACCTGATACATTTCTTATTATTTCCCGCTCCCCTCTTTATGCTGAAAAACTGGCTTTCTACACTGATGAACTTATGCAGAATGATCCCTGCAAGTTTGACAACATAGAAGGTCTCTCCATTAAACACTGCTCTTACAATCCGGTAAATGCCGGCCAGGGAGCAGCTGATCTGGTCTTTAATGATTATTTCTCAAATTAATTGATCCCCGCTGTTTTTTTTCGATTTTATTTGACAGAAATTACTACTTCATGGTTTACTTACTTAACGTAAGTAAATAAAAGGAGACTGAAATGAAAAAAAGTATTTTTCTGGTACTTGCTTTATCACTTGTAATGGCCGGTTCACTGTTTAGTGGCGGACAGCAGGATGAAGTGGAAGAAGTGACTCTCAAATGGCCTTGTATATGGGTTGGAGAAGACTCAAAAGCAGCAGCAGTTGCAGCTCTGGTCGATCAGTTTAATGCCGACAATGCCGGTAAAATCACAATTGAAATCGAAGCGCAGCCTGACTATGATGGTTACAGACAGAAAATCAGAACTTCATTAACAGCGGGAATCGTTCCCGATATTTTCACAGTGAATCATGGACCTTCCTCTATGGAATTCTATGAGTCCGACCTTGTTATGGACTTCACTGATGAACTTGCAAAAGGATGGGAAAAAGATTTTAACGAGGGAACCATTTCTCAGGCAACTATGAAAGGAATGATTAAATCATTACCTTACGAAGTGGCCATTACTCCTGTATGGTACAATATGGATCTGCTGAAGAAAGCCGGCGTTTCAGATTACCCCAAAACATATGCTGATTTTATGGATACTGCAGCCAAATTGAAAGCTGCCGGAATTATCCCGACTTCTCAGATGACTGGTGGTAGCAACGCGTGGACTTCTATGCTTTGGTATTCTCACTTCCTCGCTTCAATCGGCGGACCTGATGTATATGAAAAACCATTCGAATCAGATGCTTATGTAAAAGCAGCTGAAGTTCTCTTGGCTATGTATTCTGATGGAAACACTTCAATTGATGCTATCGGTGGAGATGCAGGAGTTTCCGGTGGACACTTCCTGGCAGCTGAATCTGCAATGTTCATCAATGGACCATGGTATATTGGCCGGGTTAGAGGTGATGCTCCTGAAGTATATGCGGCAACAGAAGTCGGACCTGCCCCTGCGGCTGGAAAAAATAAAGGTGCTCAGATAGGTTTCCTACAGACAAACTTCATGGCAGCGGCAAATGCGGATAATCCTGCAAAAGCAGCGGCGGCAGTTAAGTTTATCAAATGGATGACTGAAGCTGAAAATGTAGCTGAAATATCAAAACAGGCTGGATCTTTATTTGCAATCAAATACGATTCTTCCACAATCAGTGATCCTCTACAGCAGAAATTCATTGAAGCATCAAACAATGCTTCATTCACTATTCCTCATCTTGCAAGTGTTGTTGCTGCAGATGTCGTTAGTGAATTTGGTCAGGCTCTCGGTTCTATGGCTCTCGGAGAGTCTACACCTGAAGAGTTTGTAGAAATGCTGAAAAAAGTTAACAATCAGTAAGCAAACAGAATATAATTAAGTATATCGGGTCATCATATTATTTGATGGCCCGTGTATTTTAAACACTTAAGGAAACCACCGATAATGAAAAATAACAATATTAAAATGATATTATTATTCCTTGTCCCCGTTGCATTTCTTTATACATGTTTCTTCATTTATCCACTGGGATTCGTATTGTCTACGAGCTTGGTGAAATGGAATGGAATATCGTCGATGAAATTTGTAGGAATTGATAATTACAAAAAGCTTCTGACAGATAAAACTTTTCTTTTATCTATTAAGAATAATATTATATGGGCTCTCTCCGGTGGTTTTATACAGATTCCTCTGGCCACTCTGGTAGCTCTGATACTTGCAAGGAAACCTCGAGGCTGGAAAATGCTTAGAACAATCTATTTCCTTCCCAATATCATTTCCGCTGTCGCCATAGCCATGATGTGGAAAGCCATTTACAATCCTATGTACGGCTTCCTTAACGCATTTCTGGAAATATTTGGTATAGAGGGACATAACTGGCTCGGAGAAATAGGTACGGCTCTTCCTTCAATTATTGCCCAGACCGTTCTATATATAGGGTATTTTATGATTATCATTCTCGCGGCGACTACGACAATTCCCAAATCATTTTATGAGGCTGCCGATATCGACGGCTGCAGTATATTGCAGCAAGAATGGTATATTACTCTACCTATGATAAGGGGTATTCTGGTTACAGCGATGACTCTTGCAATGGCATATGGAATGAGACATTTTGAAGCGACTTTCCTAATGACTAATGGAGGACCGGCTCATTCGACTTCAGTAATGGGTCTGATACTATATAACAAAATGGATGCCTTCAGACTGGGAGAAGCCAATGCTACAGGAACAATACTTATATTCCTGGGAACAGTGGTTATTGTGCTCATCAGAAAAGTACTCAGCCGGGGAGATGCCGGTGCTGATTCGGTTCAGTAGGAGAATGGAAAAATGAAATTAGTATTGAATATATTAAAATGGATCGTACTGGGATTTTTTCTGTTTGTCGCAATCTATCCCCTCATATGGCTGCTTCTGGCTTCATTCAAGTCCAGTAATCTTGAATTACAGCAGAATCCATTCGGATTCCCCGATCAGTGGATGTTTATAAATTACTACAATGCCATGGTCAAAGCAAAACTTCCATCATTGTTTATGAACTCAATCTTTGTGGCTCTAGTTGCAGTATCTCTCAATTTGGTAGTTGCCTCAATGACGGCATTTGTCATTTCAAGAGAGGATTTCAAAGGGAAAAAAATTATTTTCACCGTAATAATTGCAGGAATTCTCCTTCCAATTATTTCATTTATGGTACCTTATTTCACAATAATACAGAAATTGAGGATCTATGATACTTTGTTGGGCTTAATAATAGTCTACAGTACCATTAATATACCTATATCAGTCTTCCTATTAACCTCCTTTATGGAATCAATTCCAGTGGAACTTGAAGAAGCCGCTACAATCGACGGTGCGAATTTTGCCCAGAGATTTACCAAAGTTATTATTCCTCTTTCACAGACAGGACTTGCAACTGCGGGAACCTTCTGTTTTATCTATGCATGGAATGAGTTTATTATGGCTTTGCTTCTCACATCTTCCGAATCATCGAGAACTCTACAATTGGGAATACGGTTTTTCACAAGTCAGTTTGTCACGGATTATACAGCCATGTATGCTGCTATTGTCATTACGATAATCCCAAGTATTGTGATATATTTCTTTTTTCACAACAGGATTATATCCGGCCTGACTGCAGGTGCGGTAAAAGGATAACCTTTAAAGGTAAGAAATTATGTTAAAACTACTCAAAATAAATAAGGGTTTTACAATTGTTTTCAAACAAAAAGTAATTATTCGTCATACACCTTCATCTCCGGCATTTTACATTGGAACCGGTGAAGGTAAATATAAGTTCAATTACGGCTTATTCAAGATAAAAAACAAAAGTCTGTCCATGGACTCCTGTTTAGATTATGAGATTGTTAAAACCGAAAAAACCGAGATTGCCATAAGTTTTAGCTGTGGTCTGGTCCTGACAATAACAGAACAGAACGGAAGAGTTCATATTGAGACTATCAACAAAAATGAAAAGCTGAATCGATTTCAACTTATCCTGCCGGCAGAGCAGAGTGAGCATATATACGGATGCGGTGAACAGTATTCGAAACTGGACCTCCGAGGCCAGAAAGTTCCCATATGGGTTCAGGAACCGGGATTGGGCAGGGGAAAAGATCTGCTGACTCTTATAGCGGAAATAAAACAGGGTTACGGCGGTAATGCTTTTACAACCTATTTCTCTCAGCCTACCTTTGTCTCTTCAGACAACTGGTACTTCCATTCAGAGGGTACAGCCTACTGTGAATTCAACTTTAAGGATTCGCGAAAACACTCTCTGATGTTCTGGGAAATCCCCAAAAAAATCATTATAGGAGTGGAAGAGAGTGCTGTAGACGCTCTTTCTACTCTTTCAGAATATCTGGGTAGACAGAAAACTCCACCAGAATGGGTGTATGACGGCATGTGGATAGGCATGCAGGGCGGCCGGGAAGTGACAACAGAAAAACTGAATAAAGCCCTCGATGCCGGTGTAAAAGTCGCTTCAATCTGGTGTCAGGACTGGGAGGGGATACGAATCACTTCATTCGGCAAACAGCTCTTCTGGGACTGGAAGCCCGACGAAAAGCTCTATCCGGAATTCAAAGGTTACATGAAGGAACTCGGAGATAACGGAATTAAATTCCTCGGATACATCAACCCGTTTCTGGCTCTTGAAGGTCCTCTCTATGCTGAAGCGAAAGAAAAAAACTACTGTGTAAAAAACAAAGACGGCGACGATTATTATGTCTATATAACGACTTTTCCTGCAGCCATGGTTGATTTGACGAATCCCGATGCTGTCCTTTGGATAAAAGAAGTCATAAAAAAAGATATGATCGGAAACGGGCTCTCGGGATGGATGGCTGATTTCGGAGAATACGTTCCCGTTGATGCGGTGCTCCATTCAGGAGTTGATGCACAGATATACCACAACCAATACGCTGCAGACTGGGCAAAAGTGAATCACGATGCGGTTCAGGAAACGGGAAAAGAGAAAGAAGTAACTTTCTTTATGCGAGCCGCTTATACAGGATCTCAGAAATATTCGGCTATGAACTGGAACGGCGACCAACTGGTAAACTGGAGTTTTGATCAGGGATTTGCCACTGTAATACCCGGAACAATTTCCATGGGTTTCACAGGAATCGGATACACTCATTCCGACCTCGGCGGTTACACGACAATTCAGTGGGTAAAACGAAGTAAAGAACTGTTTATGAGATGGGCGGAACTATCTGCTTTCACTCAGACAATGAGAACCCATGAAGGAAACAGGCCCGGCTCTAACTGGCAGTTCGATTCGGACAGTGAAACACTTTCACACCTGGCCCGGATGACTGATGTTTACACACAACTGAAACCCTACCACAAAGAACTATCACGTGAATACAATGAAAGTGGAATACCTCCTGTGCGTCACCCCTATCTTCACTATGAAAAAGATAAAGTGCTACACACGCTGAAATATCAGTATATGTACGGAAAAGACCTTCTAATTGCCCCTGTTGTGAAAAAAGGGAAAAAGAGATGGAAAGTCTATCTGCCCGAAGATAAATGGATCCATTTATGGAGCGGTGAAAAATATACAGGTGGCTGGATAGTTGTAGACAGCCCATTGGGAAAACCTCCGGTATTCTTCAGAGAGGATTCAGAGCACAAAGTTCTCTTTCGGGAGATTAGTAAATGTTAAAGGAATTGAATGAGGTGAATAAGAATAATAAAATACTCAGAGCTGACTCACCTCATTTTACCCGATATGGAAAAGTACTGGAAGATTGTGACTTCAGTGATATGTTCCCGATTTCCATAGAAGCAATGGACCTCTCCGGTCCCACTTATTTAAGGGATATAGAAGCTCTCCATAAATGTGAATCATTTCAATATCTAAAGGATTCCGTTTTTGGAGAGATCGATCTGCAAAGCGGTATCTGTTTTGGTAAAAATGACAAAATGAACGGTATGGAGTATCACAAAAGCAGCGAGGTGATCATTGCTGTAACTGATATGGTACTTATTCTTGGCGATATACGAGATATGAAAAATAACAGTTGGGACTCATCCCTTGCCGAGTGTTTTCTGATCCCGAAGAACACCGCAATAGAGCTATATGGTGGAACTCTTCACCTGGCTCCGTGCAGAGTTTCAGAGGAACCTTTCTGCTCAATTATTGTATTGCCCGAAGGAACCAACTCCCCTCTTCTATCATCGGTAAGCAAAAAAGATCCCCTCCTGTTTATGAATAACAAGTGGCTGATATGCCATAGAGATTCACCTGCCGTTACCAGAGGCGGATATATCGGAATTTCTGGAGAGAATATTCAGATAGAAACTATTTGAGAGAGCAAATCATCACCGATATTGTTCTACTAATTCTGAAGCAGCCTGGACTTCCCCGAGTGTATGGAATATACCGTGAATGTAGACACCCTTGGTTCCAATCGCATTAAGAAGCGGTTTAATCTCATTGGGCAGTACATTGATGACTTGAAGTGATTTCCCCGATGCCAGTATCTTGCGATACATAGGGTACCACCGCTCATTGCCGCCATCTTCAATACCCGCCTGCGGAGTCCATTCCACAGCATCGAGATCTTCAATCTCCAGTATAGCATCAAGGTGGCAGATCGCCTGTGTTCCGTCGAGATGATACATGGAATAATCCAGCCATGAACATTGTTCTTTTAAAGCGGAAAGTGCAAATTGCCTGAACATGTCCGGAGAAAACATAGCACTGGCGTCGCATTGTACTTTTGCAGTTTTACCGGGTCCCCAAATTCTAAAAGGTCCAAAACAGGCACCACCATCATCTTGTTTAATGATTTGGTACACCCTGTCATAAACATCAAAATATACTCGATTGATCTCCCCAATTTTCTTCTCAACCCATTGGGGTCTTTCGATCATATCCATCATAAGTAATTGGGAATCCCTAAGAGATGATAATATATCAATATTTTCAACAAGATCAGGACAACCTGCAAAATAACGTCCATCGGCTATTTCAATGCTTGATTTCAATATTTCTTCGGTGATCTTCCACCAGTAGTTTGATGAATCAAAAACAAGAGTCGGCAATTCTTCAGGATCATCCAACTTATGCCAGCATGGTTTGTACCAGACCGTATCATTACTGAAATCCGGTGTGCATCCCAGATAAAGACTGAGTGATCCCGGTCCGAGATTGGTATATGAAATAGGAAGTATATCCGCAGGGAAATGAGAATTTGCCAATCTATAATGATTGAGCCTGGAAAACAATTGCGGGTCTCTGTATCGATCTTCTATCTTTGCATATACATCAGGTTTTTCAACAGGGCTTAAAGGATTGGTGTTTGAAATATCTAAATCCCAGCAGCCCAGAACTAAACCATCATGTTTCCACCAATCAACAAAATGTTCTCTACTCTCTTCCCAATTCTTTTTCCATTCAGAACGCATGTTTTACTCCTATGATAACTTTCTGTTATCATAATCGCACTATATATTTGAATATTCTATGCATTATATGCTATTCTGTTATCATATATGGTTGAAAAATATGAAAATTTAAATATCCCTTCAAAACATATGGGTTATCTGAAAAAAATATCAGATACCAATAGGCCGCAATTATGGAAACTCCATTCACACAGAGAATTGGAATTCAATCTCGTTACAGAAGGAACAGGATATTATGTGATTAACGATCATAAGTATTTTTTGACAAAGGGTACGATCATATGGCTATTCCCGGATCAGAAACATGTTTTAATGGAATGTTCTGATGATTTTAAAATATGGGTTGCTGTATTTAATGAAAAACTTGTCAATTCAATATGTACAAACTCTGCTGAAATCTTAATCACCAAAGATCCCGGAAAGATTTACATGGGAGAATTACTCTCTTATGACCTGATTCATCTCGAAAATACTTTTAAAGATATTATTGCCTATAAAGATGATGAAGGATTTCTCAATTCGGGATTAGCATATGTATTAAGAAGGGCATGGGCGGCATTTGAAAATGCAGATAAAAGCCATTCCAATCAATATCTTCATCAGGCAGTTGTCAGGATAATAGAAGAAGTGACATCATCTCCGCTAAATGAAAAATTATCGGCTTTAGCCGGAAAATCAGGATTGAGCTATTCACGGCTAACCCGGGTATTCAAAAATCAGACCGGCCAATCATTGCAGGAGTTTCGGGACAGAGTTAGATTAGAGAGGTTTTGCAATGCATTCGGCAAGGAACCTCACCGCACCATGATAGATTGCGCTCTTGACTCTGGATTTGGTAGCTACGCTCAATTCTATCGAACTTTTAAAAAGCATATGAACAAAAGCCCAAAGGAATTCTGGCTACAGAAGAATACTGAGGAGAACCATTGGAAAAAATAATTAATAAGTAGCACTAATAACGGTCAATTCTATCATATAGTTTTTCCAGAGTTTTACCCCATAACTTTTGATCATTGTTGTTTGTTAAAAGCACAAATCCAAATCCCGCATCTATATAATTTGCGATTAAGCAACCAAAGCCGGGAACACCGCCAATAATTTCCAGAACATCATTTCCATCATTTTTGCGGGGAATCCAGGCGGATCGAAAAGCAATTTCATTGTTATTTTTTAACCGATGTATTTGGAATAAAGACTTTTTATCTACAGCTGAAAAAAATTGATCTCCTGTGAAGGTCTTTATCCAAATTATCATATCCTCCAGATTTGAATAAATATTGCTATCTCCACATGTATACAAGGATTTTTTTACCGGAAATATTCCATTCCCGGAGAAGAAATACCCTTCTGATTGCTCAGAGACAGGTGAATTTTCATCGATTAAAACAAATGTGTTATCCATTCCCAGGGGTTGGAAAATATTTGACTCTAAAAAATCAGGGTAGCTTTGACCACTGACTCTGGCAATAATCTCTGCCAGCAATACATATCCGGAATTAATATAATCAATATTGGTATTTGGTTCAAAATCTAGTTGATTCTGTTCGATAAGAAAATTGATTACATCGCGATTGAAAACATTTTTTCCGGAATCAGATAAGGGTTTGTAATAATCTTTTATCCCTGAACTATGATTTATAAGATGCAATATCTGTACCTCCTGGTATGAATTTCCTAATTCAGGTATGTAGTCCAGTACAGAATCTCTCAAAGATATTTTATGGTTCTTATATAAAAGGTATATAGCTGCTGCCGTTATAGTTTTGCTAACCGATGCAATATTAAAATTAGTAGTACTTGCAACCGGGATATTTTCATTCAGATTTGCATATCCACCACAACTATGAATGACTGTTCCGTCTCGATTAATATAAGCTATTGCTAAACCAGGAGAATTTTCAGATTGATAGTCTTTTATAATTTCATTTATTATTTCCATTTTTCCTCATCATAGTTAAAGAATTTATTAGAATTCCTGATTTTATGAGTTTATTATCAAACCATCATTCGGAAAAGTAAATCGAAATATATTGTTTCTCCATTACTTACTATGCGGAATGGAAGCATTCCTATGAAAAACAGGAGTTATTTAACATAAAAAACAATGCCCAAAGAAATGCTGGCAATACCTGCTACAATTGAAGCATCAAAATCTTCATTATATCCCAGTCCGCTTTCGCTGGACCCCAGCGTGGCGTCACAGAAAATCCCAAAATCGTTGTAAAGAGCTAAATGCTCATTAATAAAAACTTCGACACCGAACATAATCCCCACCGATCCACCTATAAGGGGAAATGGATCACTAGTACCTGGAATATCCTCTTCATCATGGCCGCCAAATGGAAATTGGAACTGTACATCAATTCCCAACCCTGTATAAATGAGTATTTTTTCATTGTAATACAGTGTCAACAGGAAGTCAGAACCAATACCAAGAGTATGCATTTGAACAAATGGTAAAGACAAAAAGGTTAATAAAGGAACAATCAGAAAAATTCCGAAAAGAATCTGCCGTCGGACGTAGAAATACAAAATTTTATTTTAATCCAGTCCCAGTATCTCCGGCATACTCTTTCCGACAATTAATTCAATAATATAAAAGGGATTTATGGTCGCTTGAGCTGTATCGGACGGAGTATTATGATTCTCTTCTGCTTGTTTATCTGCGTCCGTTAACACAGACCTTGCAGATAACACCATCGCAGCTGATTCCCCTAAATCAATGACCACCTCATCTCCTACAAAGCTCTGGAGAATTAGCGGCAGTTTAACAGTTGCCATTGCATCAAAAACACCGCCGGCAGCCTGGAAGCCCGGCACAAAAACATCAACTGTTATCTGCTCAAAGCCGGAGGATACTTCAATCGTGCACAAGCCACCTGAAGAAAGGCTCTTTATTTCTCCTGTTTCCCGAACGATAACAACGCCTTTTGAAAAATTCATTCCACCTATTGGCGTCTTTTGAGGATAAACGAACAACTCCAGGGCAACGAGATCAGTCAGTGATAAGCAAAGAAAAACGAATGTTACAAGTGTTTGTTTTATCATCATAGTGACAATCCCTTTACAGAGAGAGGGAGATGCAATAGAGAAGGCACTGGTTGATTCTGAACCATTGCAGGAGAAAAAGTTGACGATGCGAAGAAAGTGTTCAACCTGCGGAGAGCCTCATTGTTTGGCATCGGATCATATAGAATCAAGAAGGGACGCCCTAACTCACTCAAATAAATGGATGCAACAAGAGGTAATGCGTCGAGTAACGGGGAAAAATCCTTTTCGACACCAATAATACCCGGCACAGTTAGTGCGGGAGGCACATCAATCTCCCAAGGCTGTAGGACGGATTCGGCAAAATCAGCGGCATCCTTTGATATCTGTTTATTGACCTGTTCCTCGTCTATGCTTACCGGAACTTCTGTAGAAAATTCTGTTTGACTTGTCTCGATAAAATCTTGAGAGTCCTGTTCTGGAACGGAAGGAAGAACTTCTTGTGGAGCTGCAAACCGGATTGCCAGTGGCACAGGTAATTCACTTTCAATAACGTTCTTCCTGTCCAGAATAAGGTAACCAATTCCATATAACAGAACATGCAAGGTAAGAGAAATTATAAGTGCCTGGATATTGCGACGGAACCATCCGGGATTAATACTTTTACCAATTCCCATCGCTATATCTTATTCCAGAGATGTCAATTTTCTATAGAGGATTTTAAGCATATTCGATTTCATAAAAGCTCCAGCGTATATGCTAGTAAAACTAATACGATTTTAAATAGTTACAATATTAACTATAATTTGTGGAATCTAGATGAGACAGAAGAGATCGATGAGGTCTGTTCTATTCTGAAGAGTCTTTAGTATTGTAAAAGAGAGGAATAATATTTTAAATAGTTGTTTCGTTAATACATAATAATGTTAATATTACCAGATTGAATTTTAATTTGTAGCTGGAGCTAAAATGAGTAAAAAACATTCTGTTTTTCTTCAATTTCTATTTATTACATTATTGATCATTATCTTCTCAGGTTGTCGTTCTATCGTCATTGAGAAAGAAGTAGATTCTTATATGGCAACAAGAGGTAAAAATAATTCCTTTAATGGATCAATACTTATTGCACAAGGAGATAAGGTTCTTGTCAGTAAAGGATATGGAATGGCAAATTATGAACACGAGGTTTATAATAATTCAAATACTAAATTCAGAATTGGTTCCATAACTAAACAATTTACAGCGATGGCAATTTTAATACTGCAGGAAAAAGGAATACTTAATATTTCAGATAATATTGATCAATATATTCCGAATTGTCCTGAATCATGGAATGAAATAACTATCCATCATCTTCTAACTCATTCATCAGGAATTCCTAATTTTACTTCTTTCCCGGAATACACTGAAATAATGACTAAAAAACATTCTCTATTACAAATAATGTCAATATTTATGAATAGATCCTTAGAGTTCACTCCAGGAAATGCATTCTCCTATTCAAATTCCGGTTACATTGTACTTGGACATATTATTGAAAAAGTTTCTAATATGAAATATGACGATTTTCTCAGCGAACATATATTTGAAAAGATTGGTATGGTTAACACCGGTTATGATCACAATGAAGAGATAATAAAAAATAGAGCTAGTGGTTATACACACGGTGGCTTAAAAAATGCAGATTATATTCATATGTCAATTCCACATGCAGCAGGGGCTTTATACACAATAGTGGAAGATCTCTATTTATGGGATCGTTCATTGTACACTGAAAAAATTGTAAAAAAAGAATCCATAACCTCTATGTTTACTCCGCATATTGGATTTTATGGATATGGATGGGAGATTTATGAAAGCAAGAGCATTTCTAAGAGAGTTGAACATGGTGGAGGAATAAATGGTTTTTCTTCATATATACGTAGGTACATTGATGACGATTTAGTTCTTATTATACTTTCAAATGATGAAGGGCAGTGCTTTTCAGTCCTCCCGGACATAACTCATATTGTAAAAAAGTATTTACAGAATCAACCTTGATTACAATATTCCCTATATAAATACTTTAGTTCAGATAAAACTCCCACATTTTCCTCATTGATATACATCTAAATTATAAAAAAGGGGTATTACCCCCCAATAATCAGCTACTTCATTAAAGGAAATAGAATTACATCTTTTATATGTTTTGAATTAGTAAATAGCATAACCAGTCTATCAATGCCGATACCAACACCTCCTGTTGGGGGCATTCCATATTCCATAGCTTCAAGAAATGACTCATCAATTGGATGATCTTGTTCACCACCTCGCCCTTTATCGGATTGATTAGAGAATAATTGACGTTGTCTAATTGGATCATTTAATTCAGTGTATGCATTTCCCATTTCCCAACCATTAATATAAGGTTCAAATTGCTCAACAAGATCTGGATTATCTCGATGAGATTTACAAAGTGGTGTTGATTCTTTAGGATAATCATATATTATATGTGGCTGTATTAACTTTGATTCTACTAATTCTTCAAAAACTTTTATCCACAACTCTCCCATTGTATCTTCAGAGTTTTGTTCAATTTCTTCCTTTTCCAAGAACAATAATAACTCATCTCTTGAGCAAGTTTCAGGAGATATTTCTGTGTATGTAGTAATCGCTTCAAAGAATGTCATTCTTCTCCAAGGAGTTTGAAGATCAATTGATGTTCCTTCATAAGTAATTACTGAAGTTCCAAATAATTTCATTGCTGTTTCATAAAAGATATTTTCAAAATGTACCATCATATCTTTATAATCCGCATAAGCTTCATAAAACTCAATCATTGTAAACTCTGGATTATGAGTTCTGTCTATGCCTTCATTTCTGAAATCTTTCCCAATTTCATAGACTCGATTTAATCCGCCCATTATACATTGTTTTAGATAAAGTTCATTTGAGATTCTAAGAAAGACATCCATATCTAATGAGTTAAATTTTGTTAAAAATGGTTGAGCATTCGCCCCACCATACTGATTTTGAAGTATAGGAGTTTGAACCTCTAAATATCCTTTATTATTTAAATATTCTCTAATTGAAGAAATTATTCGAGTTCTTGTTATAAAAGTATTTCTGGTTTCTTTATTAAGAATAAGATCAAGCGACCGATTTCTATAACGCAATTCTTTATTTGAGAAATCATCATACACCATTTTGTTTCCATCTTTATCTATGACAGTTTTTGGAGTGGGTAAAGGCCGCAAGCTTTTTGAAAGAATTTCATATTTCGAGACATAGATTGACAACTCTCCAGAATTCGTTACATAACATGTACCATCTATTCCTACGAAATCCCCACGGTCCAATAATTTTATATCCGTATAGTCATCAGTTTTATCACGCGAGCAAATAAGCTGAATTTCCCATCCATCATCAAGTATTCCAAAAAATGATATTTTCCCCTTACGAGCAATTCTGGATATACGACCAGTTGTTTTTATTGATTGTGCTGAGTCTAGATACGCATTAAAGTTATCTTTTATTTCTTTAATGGTTTGTTTCTGTTCGAATTTGTGTGGGTAAGCCAGTTTCCCTGAATTTACAATTGTCTTGAGTTTATTTTGTCTTACTAAGATTTGATCATTGATCCCGATCATTTATTACCTCCAAAGAAAAAAAAAGCCCCGCAAAAAGCGGGGCATAATTTACAAACCATTAAATAGCTACATGCTATATCCCCACAGACACAACGAGTTCTTCTTGTTTTTTTTAAGAGACTTCTTTGTGAATGTAGCAATGTTCATGTAATTCATTTTGTTATAATTATTTAAAATGGTTTAATTGTCAACAGTCTGAGGAATTGCGTTTACATACTATCCTGTTGAATCTTTTATTATTTTTTCTTCATCTTCCGAAGGAAAATTAATTATGTTCTGAATTTGAAAAAGGAAATTGTTCAAACAAAGCAATAATCCGCCCCTAGTGTCGGTTTAGATCTGCATGCAAGGGAAAGATTTGGAATTCTATAAAGTCGCCGATCCAGAATATGGGTGAAGGTCAATTTCAGCTGAAAGTAATTTATGAAGTGGTCCAATTTAGGGATGAGGTCAAACCATGTTAAGTGATGAGTTCGACGAATTTGTTTCAATTTTCAAAACTGCACGGATGCAGTTTTGAAACAGTTTAATATAAGAATTTAGAGAGCTTTGGATTATATAATTATGTCATTATCTTCTGGCGATTAATCCTTTTTTCTAAGAATATGTAAGTAATGATAAGTAAAACGATTAAATTAATGTAGAGACCAGAACTTTCTGAGTTTTCAAAAATATTAATATGAAAGTAGGATTCTGAAATATCAAAAATGGATTTTAGTTGAAAACCATTTTTTTGATTTATATTATAGCCGAAATAGCAATCTAAACCATGATTAATTTTCATTGTGAAATTCTGGAAATTGAAATAAAACAATTGAATAAAATAATAGGTAAGTAGTAATCGTATTTTTAATGTATTTTTAGTAGAGACAGCAATGATACCAATAGAATATAAAACCATAGTAAATAACATTATAAATATTTGTAGTGCACTGAGTTTTGAAAAACTTGATATAGTACCAGATAGAGTGAAATAAATACCAGTATATGCACCCCCTATTGTATAGAAGTCAATGATTTTATCAATCTTATTTTTATTCATATTTTTTTCCTTCGTATCCTCAAAAATATAACGAGACTGTAGAATAACTTGATTTGAAAAACAGAATACACCTAACCAATGGCATGATCTAGAATTTGCCGGTTGTTTGTAATCTCTTATCAAATACCTTATATCCT
>Ga0070729_10002406_pt1 | contig 24325 bp, 16 predicted proteins | sample tdDd472_FD_66725 | JGI IMG/M metagenome (GOLD analysis project Ga0070729, IMG submission 66725) | Marine sediment microbial communities from the Atlantic coast under amendment with organic carbon and nitrate - tdDd47.2 | ecosystem: Environmental > Aquatic > Marine > Coastal > Sediment | place... | reverse complement strand
CCAGCTGTATCGGATTTCAAACGAGGTTCAGCTGTATCGAACTTCATCAAGTCCAGCTGTATCGGACTTAAGAGCCAGGCTGTATTTGGCTCTCGAAACCTAGCTGTATCAGGTTTCAAAACGATGGATCCGATCGCCCCCTACTTTCGGATCATCAACCCATTTGTAGCCGTGAAGCCTCCCCTTTGCGGCACCTATGGCGAGAGGCCTCCCCCTTCTCTCGCCATTTTTTTTATGCTTTTTTCATGGATGAACAAACAAATTACTCAGACGCAGATAGCTACACGTTTTCTTGTTCCACCCAAAAATTGTAGTTTTTATTTACTTTCCTGATTTCTTAACAGCGTTTTCTATAGTGAGTTTAAGCTTTGCTTCTTTCTCAATTGTTGCATGTGCTTTCAGAATTGAAAATGCCTGATTTGAACCTATCAATACCAGTGAATTCACTACAGCTTCGCGGATAAAGTAATCTTTTTCTTTAAGTAACACAGCAATGCTGGAGACGCTTTTTTCACCATAGGTTTTAGCCAAAGCTCTGACGGCTTTTCGTTTGAGCATGGGTGCAATTTGATCTTCAATGGATAAGATAGATATCAGGAAATTTTTAATGTCATCACTTTTAAAATAGGATAAAGCAAGTATTGCTCTGGTCCTTCGAGATGGCCATTGCTTTTCATCCAGTACGATGACTTTTAATACTTCTATACCGTCTTTCGGCAGTTTCTTCCATTCTTGTTCAGAAGGAAATTTCTCGATTCCTGACAGCATTGTTAAAACTTGTTGTTTCAATTTGCTATCGACATTTAAGAGATCCAGGCTTGGTTTGCACCAGGCGATGGATGTGAAGAGTGTCAGAGTTATTGCTATTGTTATAAGTTTTAAAGTAGTTTTCATTATGTTGCCTGTTAGTTGTTGAAATTAAAAGGTAAATTAGTCTTCTGAAAGCATGCCGGAGTCAAAAGATTCGAGTTTTGCTTTAACTGTTTTTGGGGTTATTTTTATCTTTTTTGCTTTAGTTTCGGGAGCGTTAAACATATCATCGTGCAATACTTCTTCGATAATACTGCGTAGTCCTCTGGCACCGGTTCTTCTCTTTATTGCGAAATCAGCAATTTCCTTGAGTGCTGCCTTGCTCATTTCCAGCTCGATATTATCGAGTTTGAAAACTTCTTTGAATTCGTTTAAAAGTGAGTCGGGAGGTTCCACAAGTATTCTAGCGAGATCTTCTGCATCAAGTTGCATCAGCTGGACAATTACGGGGATGCGCCCCAAAAGTTCAGGAAGCATGCCGTAGTCGGTAAGTTCACGCTGGGTGACTTTATTCTCTCTGCTGACTCTCAAGATTTCGCTTTCAGAGAAGCCGACATTGCCCGAAACTTTTTTGCCTCTCAGGTCGGTATAGGTTCCTGCACAGATAAATAATATATTGGTGGTATCTATTTCAACAAAATCGTGTTTGTTCCAATGTTGGGTTACATTTTGTGGTACAAATACCTTTCTTCCTTCCAATAGTTTCAGCATTGCTTGCTGAACACCTTCACCGCCAATGTCCCTGGTTGTTCCCGTACGCATTCCTCCAGAACGTCTAGATACCTTGTCGATTTCGTCAACAAAAATGATACCTCGTTCACAGGCATGGACATCCATGTTAACAGAGTACAATAGCTCTGCAATCATTACCTCGACATCTTTGCCATAGTAACCGGCTTCGGTGTATTCTGTCGCATCCACAACAACGAAGGGCAGGTTGAGTATCTGCGCCATGGTTCTGGCCAGATGTGTTTTTCCCACTCCAGTAGGGCCTATTAGCAGGACATTTGATTTTTTAAGGTTGGTTTTGCCGAGTTCGTTTAGCTGTTTGATTCGTTTGATATGATTGTAGGCAGCCAGAGCCATTACTCTTTTAGCGCGGTGCTGCCCAATGACATGTTTGTCCAACTGCTCAAACAGGTTTGTTGGAGTGACTCTTTCGAGTTCAAAATGTGTTTTTTCTATCACAATATGCCATCCCTTGGCTGTTTACTCTGTTTACCAATATCAGGTGGCAGGATATCAATAAAGTAGTTTATATACAACCAAAAAGATTAAAGCAAAACTCCACACCACCCCCCGAACAATATATTATAGTGAATTATAGAAGAATCAAAAAGAGTTGATTATTTGGCTTCTAATGCCTTAACACGTTTTTTATAGTTGCCTAAACGTTTTTCAACCAAAGTAAACACTTGAAGCAATTCATCCAGGGTCTCCTGAGGTAAGTTGTTAAATAAACTCTCAATGGCTTCATCAGATAAGTAGTTATACAGAACCTCGAATTGTTCCTCAACAGACATGTTTATCCTCAATTAGTTTGGAGTTAACTAAATGTAATCTTCATTTTCAATCTTGCATAACATTAGGAGATTTTGATCTGTCTGTCAAGATAATTTATACAGTAAATATATTGAGAAGAAATTCTTGATAGTATTGTATTTATTAAGAAAAATTGAATTCTACTGCTTTTTTTGACGAAATGATTCTGCCAGTATAATTCCACCCGCTACAGAGACGTTGAGAGAATTGATTGAGCCGTTTTGTGGCAGGGATAGCATGAAATCGCAATTTTTACGCACCAGCCGTCTCATTCCTTTTCCTTCTCCACCTAAAACGTATGCCATTGCTCCTTTTAAATCAGCATTGTAGATCAATGTTGGAGAGTTTCCGCTGGTTCCTGCGACCCAGTAGCCGATCTTTTTCAGGGCTTCTATGCTGCGAACGATGTTGGCAACCTTTATTACAGGAACATAGGCTGCGGCCCCTGCGCTGGTTTTTACTACAGTTTCGTTTATTGAGGCACTTCTGTCCTGTGGCAGGATGATACCGGCAACGCCAAAGGCATCGCAGCTTCTGAGTAATGCCCCAAGATTATGAGGATCTTGTACTCCATCCAGTATCAATACATCCGGTTTTTCTGCTTTGGCTTCCAGTTTTTGCAGAAAATCATTGAAATCAGTATATTTGTAATCTGCAATTTGCAGAGCAACACCTTGATGATTCCCTTTACAGACTTTGCTTATTGCGTTTGAGTCGGCTTTTTCTGTTAGGACATTTTTACTGTTAGCCAGTTGTATTATTTCCGCAATACTTTTGTTGTTGGGACTTGGCTTAAACAGAAGCTTTATACAGGTAAAGCCGTTTGACTCCAGTGTTTCTTTTACCGGATGAATTCCAAATATCCATTTGCTCATGAAACTTTGGCCATTTCCGAAACTATCATTCTGGAAGCTTCCAGCGGGCTTTCAGCACCATAGACAGGTCTGCCCACTACAATGTAGTCAACGCCCTGTTCAACAGCTTTTGCAGGTGTCAATACTCTGGATTGGTCATCGTTTTTGACAGCTCCAGCCGGTCTTATGCCGGGTGTAACCACCAGAAAATCATCACCGACGGCTTCTCTTATAATTCCAACCTCTTTGGCAGATGCCACAACGCCATCCAGCTTGCATGATTTTGCCAGTTTAGCAAGACGGGCAACCTGTTCTTTTACATCGGTTTCAATTCCAACCAGTTTCAATTGTTCCTGATCCATGCTGGTCAAAACTGTAACTGCTATCAGCAGGGGAGGGGTTACGTTGAGACGCTTTGCGGTTTCGTCTACGGCTTCTCTGGCTCTTTTCATCATAGCTTCGCCACCGGAGGCGTGGACGTTGATTATTTTTACATTTAGTGCAACCGCAGCTTCACAGGCTTGGGCAACCGTGTTTGGGATGTCGTGGAATTTGAGATCCAGGAAGATAGACAGCCCTAATTTGTTTAGCCCTTTTATAACTTCGGGGCCAAAGCGGGTAAAGTTTCTTTTGCCCACTTTAACCATGCCTATTTCACCACTTAAAGAGCCAGCGATTTTCAGTAATTCGTCAAGTTCCCAGTCGCCGTCAAGGGCTACAATCAATCTGTCTTTTGCCTGCATTATTTGTCCTCTTCAGGATTGCATTCTGCGTATAGGTCTCTTATTTCGTCTTTAACTCTGGCTACCAGCTTATCCATTGGTACCCACTCTGTTTCTCCGCCACGACGCAGTTTCAGTTCTACTTCTTTTTTCTCGATGCCTTTTTTACCGATAGTTATACGGATCGGCAAACCTAAAAGATCAGCATCTTTGAATTTTACACCGGGTCTCTCGCTTCTGTCGTCCAGAAGAACTTCAACGCCTCGGGAGATCAGTTCGTTGTAGATGTTTTCAGCGACTTCTCTGGTGGCCTGATCTTTCATCATGATCGGAACCAGATGCACATGGAAGGGAGCAATTGGAATAGGCCAGATAATGCCGTTGTCATCGTGATTTTGTTCGATGGCAGAGGCTACTGTTCTGGTAACGCCGATGCCGTAACATCCCATGGGACAGGTTATGGATTCGCCGTTTTCGTCAAGAACATTGGCACCTAGTGCTTCGGAGTATTTGGTTCCCAAATAGAAAACCTGACCGACTTCGATACCTCTGAAAGCCTTGTAGATTCCTTTGCCACATCTTGGGCAATGCTCGCCCTCTTTGGCCAGGCGGATGTCAACAAAGCGTTCGACATTAACATCACGATCAAGGTTTACACCAACAAGGTGTGTGTTCTTTTTGTTGGCTCCTGTTACAAAGTTACGCATGGATTGCACTGTTGTATCTGCAATTACCGGAAGTTTCATGCCCACTGGGCCAACGTAGCCTACCGGAGAGCCGGAAGCCTTGTAGATGTCTTCGTCTGGTGCAAGGTTGATGTCAGCCACGCCCAAAGCTCTGGCAAGTTTCATTTCATTGATGTCATGATCACCACGGATGCAAACTGCGTAATATTTATTTGTTTCATCAAAGTAGATTAGTGTTTTGCACAAGTCCTGAGCTGTAATTTCAAGAAATTCTGCCACGTCATCAATGGATTTCTTACCCGGAGTTTCGACTTCTTCAATTGCTTCAAGGTTGATTTCTTCGCTTTTCAGCATCGGGGTGTCATCTTTGTCGGAGCCGGTTTCGGCCATTTCCACGTTGGCTGAATACGAACAGTTGTCGCAGGAGAGGATAAGATCTTCACCCGATCCGGCCAAAACCTGAAATTCGTGCGAGGTGCTTCCACCGATTGCGCCAGTATCAGCTTCTACCGCTCTGAACTCCAGACCGCAGCGTTTGAAGATTCTGTTGTAAACGTCGTACATTTGCTTGTACTCACGCATACAATCTTCAACATCAGTATGGAAGGAATAGGCATCTTTCATGATGAATTCTCTACCACGCATCAGACCAAAGCGCGGGCGCATTTCGTCTCTGAATTTGGTTTGAATCTGATACAGGCTGACAGGTAATTGCTTGTATGATTTATACTCGTTGGCAAACAAGGTTGTTATAACTTCTTCGTGGGTCGGTCCAAGACAGAATTCTCCACCCTTGCGATCTTTCAGGCGTAGAAGTTCCGGGCCATATTTTGCCCATCGGCCAGATTTCTCCCAGATTTCTCCCGGTTGCACCATTGGCAGCAAGAGTTCTTGTGAACCGGCTTTGTTTAGCTCTTCTCTGACAATTTTTTCCACTTTTCTTATGGAGCGCAAGGCTAAGGGCAGGTATATGTAGATTCCTGCTGCCATTTTTCTGATCATGCCTGATCTGAGCATTAGCACATGGCTGATAACCTGTGCATCAGATGGAACTTCTTTTAAAGTGGGAATCATCATTTTAGAGTAACGCATATTAAAACCTCCTGAGAGATGCACATATAAAGTACATGTACTTAAAAACCAAAGGCTAACCTTATAGCCCGATTGCGCATCCAATGGCAAGTAAAAGACTTAATATTCCTGCAAAAATATCACACGTTTATGCAGGAGTTTCAAGTAACAGATTATCTTTCTCGTCTTTTCCAAAAAGAAGCCCCGAACCAGTCGTTCGGGGCAACTTGTCATTTATTCTGAATTTCCTACTTGGTTACCACATTAAATTCGACACGGCGGTTTCTGGATCTTCCGCTACGGGTTTTGTTGGTATCGATTGGTTTGTCTTCGCCATAGCCTATTGCTGTCAGTCTTGATTTTTCAACCCCACCTTTTTTAGTAAGGTATTTGACAACGGCATCTGCACGCTTCTGGGATAATCTCTTGTTGTATTTTGCCGAACCATTGGAGTCTGTATGACCTCCAACCTCAATTGCCAGAGTAGAGTGTTCTTTCATTGCCAAGGCGACTTCGTTAAGAGTTTTAAACGATTTTCTCAGGATACGAGCCCTACCTGAAGCAAAATAGATCTTCTGTTTGATCTTGATGGCCTTGTCGGTGACTTCAACAAACTTGTATTTAGACTCGTCCGGGCAACCATCTTCATCATCTTCGCCATTAAATGTCTCGGGTTCATTCGGACATTTATCGGCTGTATCCAGGATTCCATCCTGATCATTATCTGCATCGGGGCAGCCGTCTTCGTCTTCAAATTCGTCTTTGTCTTCCGGGTCTCTTGGACATTGGTCGTCTACATCCAGAATACCATCCTGATCATCGTCAATATCGGGACAGCCATCTTCATCTTCAAACTCATCCTTGTCTTCAGCATCATCCGGGCATTTATCGTCTATGTCCAGCAGGCCGTCTTTATCATTGTCAGGGTCGGGACAGCCATCTTCATCTTCCCACTCATCTTTGTCTTCCGGATCATCAGGGCATCGGTCATCTTTATCAAGTATACCGTCTTTATCACGATCAGGTGGTTCGCAGGCTGCTGCTTTGGAGTAAGCAATGGCAGCATTTTTTCTTGCTGTGGTGATGTGATCCATCGCTCTGGGGTTGTCGCCACGTCCAATTTCGTATATGGCAAAAGACCTGTTCGATTCGGCTATGGCCAATTCTTTCAAACCGCAAATGGGGCCACCAAGTTTGAGGACATGTTCCTGCTTTTCCCTGACCTTATCGGTTTGTTCCTTTAGCAGGTTGGTCATTGAATTCATGGTTGATTTAGCTGCACATCCCACTATTGTCAACATTAGAACAATTAGCAATATTGACGATAAAATATGAACCATCTTCATGGATTTTGGCATTTTTATATTATTCATCATTAAATGAAGCCTTTATCAAAGATTATCAAGATCAAGATCGATTAATCTTTATCCTCTACTGATTTCCCGTTGAGTTTTGGTTCGTAAACCAGTTGTTTGCCTTTTTTTGCTTTGGAAACAGCCTGATCTGCAAGCTTCTGAGCTTTTTGGGCAAACTTCTCGGAAGCATCAAAATCTGAATATCCGTGTGTCAGCCTTGCCTTGGAAAGATGTTCTTTTGCAGCCCAATACTGGTATGCAGATGCAACCTTGTTTGCTGCGTTAAGTTCATCGGCCTCAGCCATTGTTGCGTTCACATCCTTGATTGCGAGGGTTGTTTTGATCGGTCCACAGGCTAAAACCAGTGAAACAATGCATAAAACAAATAGCAACAGACTTATATTTTTTTGAGTATTTTTTGTCATAACCACCCAGCCTATTGATAATACAAGAAAAAACTACCAAACAGGTAGACGATAGTCAAGTGAAATGACGCGAGTAAGCAATTATGTTTGTGTGATCAATGCCCAAATATTGAATATTTATCCGTATATATTGGTAAATACTGATTAAACAGCGCTTGCCAATACTTTAATTACTTCAGATGGAATATTGTATCCAAGCTTCTGGGCGATGCTGATGTGTTCGTTTGCTTTTGTTTCATCTGCCAGACAGAGATAAAGCAGACCAAGCTCGAAATGCATTTTGCTGTCAATTGGGTTTGCCTGGATCTGTTCTTCTGTTTCTTCTATGCGTCTGATAACATCGGCCTCTATCGGTGAGTCCGGGTCTGATTTGGTAATTTTAAAGCCTGATTCGACATAGGTTAACAGGGAGTCACGCATGTCGTCATCCATTTCAAGAAATTCGACTCCAAGGCCCAGAGTTGTTCCATCCTGATTTCTGTCTACCCTTTTAACTTCAGCATCAAGATCAAATTCCTGTCCTGTCCATGGATGTAGGATTATAATCTTGACTTGCTCGCCACTTTTTTTGTTTTCTTTAGTCTTTATAAACATGCCACCGAGTGAAATGTCTTTGGTCAGCATTTCACGCATTGAGCTCATGTCTTTCATTTTTACCATGAAAGTTACCGGTTTTCTGGTGTATGTGCGTCTTTCTTTCTCAGTATCATTGGTCATGAATTGCCCACTGTCACCAGATTCGTATGCTTCTTCGAATTCCGAGAGATCTTCCACTCTGTTAGGCAGTGCGGGTTCTTCTTCGATATCCAAAATAACTTCATCTATCTCACCACTCATCGCATTGAGATCCAGATCTTCCAGTTCTTCCAGTTCTTCTTCGCCTATACTGATGACACCACCGGCTTCATTCTGTTGGTTTTCAGTTGGAAGTGCAGGTGGAGTATCGGAGAGATTCGATTCGAATTTTCCGGTTCTGACCATTTCTACGAATTTTTCCCATTTTTGCCTGTCTGAATCCGGTAACGAGAAAAATTTAACACCCATGCCGGGTAATCCGCCACTTCTGCCGGATTCGCCGGTTTTATCAAGCCACATGACCTGAGCCAGCGCCTGAATTTTCTCGCCGTGATCGGGAAATTCTATTACAAGCTGTATTAGCTGTCTTTGAGGTTTGGGTTCCTTTGTAACGAGGAATAATCCGTATTTACTGATATTACCGGTTTCCAGTGTGTGAAGGCCATTCTTATCTTTCATGGAGACAGATAAGGACATACTGAACCGCTCATATTTTCTTTTATTGCTCATTTATAACCCCGTTTAATGCAGCACACACACACAAACAAATTTAAACTATATCAAGTGAGCCATTTTAACATTTTTCAAGTTGCACAGGCAAGTATTTAGTAATTTAGACTCTTATCCGTTTTAGATCGGACTTCAGCGATTTTTTTTAAGTTTTTTAAGTCTTATTTCGTATTGTTTTATGCCACGGGCAATTCCCTGGGCGATTTGCTCCTGATATTTTGCAGTTTTTAGCCGTTTTTCCTCTGTAGGGTTTGTAATGAAGGATGCTTCTACCAGAATTGCCGGCATTCTTGCATATAATAACACATGGAAAACAGCTCTTCGTACTCCTCTGTCTTCTATTCCTTTATATTTTTTTCTCAAATCCTTAACCATGGATTTTTGCACCAATGTGGCCAGAGCTATGGAATCTGTCACATTGGCGTTCATGGAAAGATCCGTTAAAATAAAATCAAGGTCGGAAACTTTCTGGCCCATGCTCTGGTTTTCCCGCCTTGCCAGTCTGGTGGAATATGAGTCGGAGGAGTTGTTCAGATAGAAGGTTTCTACTCCTTTAAATCTCTTTTTCCTGTTACCATTACAATGTATCGAGACAAACAAATCTGCGTTTAGGTCGTTGGCAATTTCTGTTCGCTCAAACAGCTTCATGGTGCGATCATTGGTTCTGGTCAATACCGTTTTGAAGCCGTGTTTTTGCAGTATTTTGCTTAGTCGTTTGGCAATTGCAAGAACAATGTCTTTTTCCATCGTTCCCTTGATTCCTTTTGCTCCAAGATCTTCACCCCCGTGACCAGGGTCGATAACTATTGTTTTTATCTCGAAAACATCGCGATTATCAGTAGATTCATCTTGATTTTTCGGCTTATCCGTCGCTTTTTTGCCATCCAGCTTTTCCGAGATTATCTCATCAACGGATTTGTCTGTTTTGCCATTTGTTATTGCGGATACTTGATAGACGTTAATTGTAGTCGTAGGTGGAGTGGTTGTGTTGTTGATATCAAATTTGCCGGCTTCATTGGAAAGCTCTATAACCAATCTTAGTGCGTCATTATTGGATTCACCGGATCTGACAACCTTGATCAGCTTGCCATTGATTTTCAACTCTTTTTCTATACTGTCTGATCTTTCTGTGTTTTGAAAATCAAAATAGATCCTTCTCGGTTTTGTATCGCTTGCCGGAATCTCTCCGGTTGTCATAGCCGATAATCTTGAAAAAACCAGTTTAATGGAGGTTTTGTCTGACAATTTGTTAGATTGCATTGAAATCAGGCGAGCTTTTCCAGATGCCGGAGTAATTATTTTGGCATTTTTAATGTCAATATCTATTGCTTTGTCTTTACTCTGCTCAGGCTTTTTAGTTTTATCAGCAGGTTTTTTGCTGTAAATTTCAGCACCTATACTTGTTAACAGCTCTTTTGCATTGGCTCTCATATCGCTTTTGGGGAATCGTTTGAGCAAGCGGTTGGCAACTATTGAGGCACGTTTGTTGTCATGCAAGCGGACATACATTGCCGAGGCCCAGTAAAGACCATCATCGCCCAAATTGGTGGAGCCACATCTGGCAGCCAGTTTTTCGAAGGTTTCAGCAGCGTGACGCCTATCTGATTTGATCAGGGAAATTTCGCTCATTCCCTTATATAGCATTCCTACATTGTAGAGAGAGTCGCATGCTCTTTTGTGGTTGGGATGTTTTCTTGCAATCTTTTCAAAAGCATTAATGTTTGACATCCACATGTCGCGTCTTTGTTGTTGTGATTTGCTCTTTTGAAACGATTTCAATTTACTTTTTGCTGATTTATATTCTCTTTCAGCACCCGCAAAAGCTTCTGGAATGCCTGAACCAAGCAGAACAAATAGCAGAGAAGTTATAATGAAGATCTTCCACAGTCTTGACATCGTTACTCGTGAGATACCTTTTTAAATTGTTATCAATTGAAAACATCTTTATATTCAGTATGTCATAGCATATTTTAAATGTTTTTTCATCTGATTTTATGAAAAAATGATGAAATTTCATGTATTTGCTTGTCATTTGTTCTGATTAGCAGTTGTTACAAACCTGTTGTTTTGTTGTGTATTACCTGTGGAAAACTTGTGTAATACGTGTGGAAAATATACCGGAATGCGATAGCTTAAATTGTGGATATCTTCTTGATTACTTATGTTGTGACATGTGTGAATATGTATAAGGTGTTGCTTTTACTTGTAAAAGTTTGGTTGTTTACTACGGTGTATTTAGATTAGTCTTCAACTTCCTCGCCGTATGCTTTTGACTTGAAGTAGAGGAATAATGTCTGGAAAATGGAGAAGGCTGCTACTGCCAGCAAAGCTCCGAATAGTCCATAGGCATATTCTCCAGCCACAAGAGCAAATACAACCATTACCGGATGTATCTTGGCCGATGTACCTATAATTTTCGGGTTAAGCAGGTTGGCTTCAATTAAGTGAATTATTATGATCCAGACTAAAACAGCCAGACCAAGCCCGAAAGATTGGGTAAGAGCTATTCCTACAGAAGGAATTGATGAAAGGATTGTACCGAAAATAGGGATAAGTGAAAATACTGTGGCAATTAATGCCAGAATAAAGGCGTATTTTACACCAAGAATAACCAAACCGAGACCTGTTAAGGTGCCATTGACAAGGCATATCATAAGCTGTCCCCTGATGACACCTCCCAAGCCACGATCAATTCCCTTTAGAATATCATCATATTCTTCGCGGTACATTGGTGGCACTATCCCACGAAATGCCTTCATCAAACCGGGAGTATCTACCAGCATAAAAGCTGCCAGCATCAGGGTTAGCACCAGAGTCATTAAAGAGCCGACAATAATCGAGACCAGAGATTGGCCCAGAGAAATACTTTGCTTGATAAGTTGTTCACCCGAGCTTAGTAGTTCATCCATGTATTGCTTGACTGTTGCATTCAGGTCAAGACCGTTTTCGCCTTCTTTTGAAAAGACCCGTTTAGAAGGTGTCAGCCTCAGATGGTATTTGTTTTCAGAATAGGACTCTACTTCAATACTGTAGTTTTCCAGATCCTTCAGCAAATTGTTCTTGCTTGTTTCTTCATCAACCTGGGCAATAATCGGATCGTGGTTGTTTTCCTGTTCGCTTATTTCATCAATATCGGAAGGCTCCACTTCCAGTGCGGAAGGCGTTTCATCAGAGGGCTCAAGTTGTTCCCCCATCTCTTGTGGTTCAACCAGTTTCTGAGGTTCTTTTCCTGGTGTTTTGCTGAGATCTTTTTCTGGCTGAGTTATGTCGTTTATAAATAGCTGTAATTGTTCGTTAAATTGAGGTATCCACTCGTTTGAGGCTTTGCGGAAAAAACCCGGGGCATCTTCTGCCAGTTTGGAGAACTCGGTGGCAAATCTTGGTACAGCTATAACCGAGAAAGAAGATATTATTACGCCCAGTACTATATATATCATTATCACGGCTACCCAGCGAGGTATTGAAAATTTCTTTATTTTCTTTGCCGATATCCAGTCAACCACCGGGGCGAGTATATACGCAATCACTACCGCCAAAATAAATGGTAAAAGAATTTCCCGTACTGTCGAAAGAATGACGAAGAAAAAAATAATCAGGGCTACCAGAAAAAATCGTCTCCCCCATTTGGGCCAATCCATTGGAAACTGACGGCTGTGCTTGAAATCAGTGCTTTCCTTCAGATCAATGGTAACTTTCGGCTTTTTTTCATGCCCTTTATTGCTTTTGGTTTCTTTTTCCAAGGGCCAACTCTCTTATACAGCGGTTAATGATACTAGTACTCGTCCCAGGCCATTATTTCCAGATTTTTACTGGGGACCTTATTGATGGATTGTACAGTCAGTTTTGCTAGCTGTAGATTGGTGAACAAAGGAATACCAAGATCTACGGCATTGCGACGAATGGCATATCCGTCCAGATTTTCTTCAGTAGAATATTCTTTTGGAATATTTATTACAAGGTCAATTTTCTCTTTTGCGAGATATTCAACCACGCTCGGTGATTTTTTATCTTTTTCCTTGTAAAGCGAAGTGACCGGAATGCCTTCTTTGTTCATGAAATCTGCTGTTCCGGCAGTGGCGTAAAGTGGCAATCCCATTTCATGCAAAGTTCTGGCAGAATTGGTGAAATCAATCTTGTCCTTGTCGCGACCTATGGAAATCAGAACGCCTGTCTTTGGATATCTGAAGCCTGTGGAAAGCAATGATTTTAACAGGGCATCCTGCACATCATGACCAAAACAGGCGACCTCGCCGGTACTTGCCATTTCAACACCTAAAGTGGGGTCTGCACCAGAGAGTCTTGAGAAGCTGAACTGTGCGGCTTTGATTGCTATATAGTCGAGATCAATGGAATCGGCTTTAACATCAACTACGTGATCCAGCATACGTTGGGTCGCAACTTTGATGAAGTTTGTTTTGGTAACCTTTGAGACAAAGGGGAAACTTCTGGAAGCTCTGAGGTTACACTCAATAACTTTAACCATGTTGTTGCGGGCCAAAAACTGCATGTTGAAGGGGCCGGTTATTTCAAGTGCTGATGCAATTTGTGTTGCTATCTGTTTGATTTTCCTGAGAGTTCTGAGATATATTTTTTGTGCAGGAAGAAGCAGGGTTGCATCACCGGAATGTACGCCGGCTTTTTCTACATGCTCGCTTACTGCCCAGACAACCAGCTTGCCATGATCGGCAACGGCGTCAATTTCAATCTCTTTGGAGTCTACTTCGTACTTACTCATAACCACCGGATATTCCGGGCTTACGCTTGTGGCTCGTTGCAGATAATTGTCAAGCTGTGCAGCATCATATGCAACGCACATTGCTGCACCAGAAAGAACGTAAGAAGGTCTGACCAGAATCGGGAAGCCTAATCTTTCAGTAACTTCCGGCAGGCTTTCTCTGTCTGTCATTTCAGCCCAAAGCGGTTGATCTACATCAATAGAGTCGCATAACTGTGAAAATTTATGGCGGTTTTCTGCTCTGTCAATATTTTCGGCAGAGGTTCCCAGGATGTTTACACCGTTTTCGGCAAGTTTCATTGCCAGATTGTTTGGGGTTTGTCCACCAACGGAAACGATTACTCCAAGAGGTTTTTCCTTCCTGTAGATATCCAATACTGTTTCGAAGCTTATTTCGTCGAAGTACAGCCGGTCGCATACATCGTAATCCGTAGAAACTGTTTCCGGGTTAAAATTAAGCAGGATGGTTTCGTAACCCATTTCGCGACAGGCATTGACAGCATTGACGCAGCACCAGTCGAATTCAACCGATGAGCCGATGCGATATGCGCCTGAACCTAAAACCATGACTTTTTGTCGTTCGGTATATCCTACATCATCATGATTGGCATTATATGTGAGATAAAGGTAGTTTGTTTCAGCCGGGTATTCTGCACCAAGTGTATCTATCTGCTTGATGCTGGCATACAAGTCATATTCTTCTCTGACGTTGCGAACGTCTTGTTCCTCGATTTCGCAGGCTCTACAAATCTGTTTGTCGCTATAGCCACAAGCCTTGACTTCTCTAAGAAGTTTCTGCTCCATGGGCCAGTTTTTGTTGCTGATATCTTTCTCGAGTTGAATCAAGCGTTCAATTTTCTGCAGGAACCACGAATCAATATTTGTTAGTTTAGTAATGTCTTCAACTGTATAGCCTCTGCGGAAGCCTTCGGCTATGGCAAACATTCTTCTTGGTGCCGGTGTTTTGATTTTATTATCGAGAGCTTCTTTGTCAAACTCTGCAAAGCCCATTGACTCAAAGCCCAGGCCATCAACGCCTATTTGCAGCATTCTGAAAGCTTTTTGTATGACTTCTTCGAATGAGCGACCGATTGCCATAACTTCACCAACGGATTTCATTTCCGTGCCGATTTCCTGGCTGACCCTGAGGAATTTCTCCAGATCCCAGCGTGGAATCTTCATGACAAGGTAATCAAGTGCCGGCTCAAAGAACGCCGCAGTTTTTCTGGTGATAACGTTAGTAAGATCTACCAGCGTGTAACCAAGTGAAAGTTTGGCAGCAATGTAGGCCAGTGGATATCCGGTAGCTTTACTTGCCAAAGCAGAAGAACGGGACAATCTTGCATTAACTTCAATAACCCGGTAATCGCCTGTTTTGGGACAAAGTGCAAACTGTATATTGCATTCGCCTACAACGCCGATTGTGCGGATGGTTCTGATGGAAAGTTCTCGCAGGAAGTGGTAATCACGGTTGGTCAGAGTCTGGCTCGGTGCCACAACTATTGATTCGCCGGTATGGATACCGATAGGATCGACGTTTTCCATGTTGCAGATTGTGACGCAGTTGTCACGAGCATCTCTTACCACTTCATATTCAAGTTCTTTCCAACCTTCTAGGTATTCTTCAACTAAAACCTGAGGAATTCCTGCAAAGGCTTTAGGTAAGACTTTTTCCAGATCTTCATCGTTTTTAACGATGGCAGAACCTTTTCCACCAAGCGAAAAAGCTCCACGCATAATCACAGGATAGCGAATTTCCTTAACGGCTTTTCTAACGTGTGCAGCATCGTTGCATGGAATGGATCTGGCGGTTTTAACATTGATCGTGTTCAGCAAATCAATGAATCTGGCTCTGTCTTCCGTATCCAGAATAGACTGCACAGGAGTACCAAGAACTTTAACCTGATACTTCTCCAGAACTCCACTTTCAGATAAGGCAACGCCACAGTTAAGTGCTGTCTGTCCACCGAAACTGAGAAGAATAGCATCAACCATTTCTTTCTTGATGATCTTCTCTACGGTTTCCGGGTCAACAGGAAGCAGATAAACCCGGTCGGCCATTTCTTCAGAAGTCTGAATTGTGGCGATGTTGGGATTTACCAGAATAGTTTTAATTCCTTCTTCTCTCAAAGCTTTTATGGCTTGTGAACCGGAGTAATCAAACTCACCGGCTTCACCGATTTTTAAAGCACCAGAACCGAGAAGAAGAACCTTTTTAGGCTTATTGGGTAGATAGTTTCCAAACATTTTTAATTACCTGTTCTGAGCGAGAGTTCTTGCGAAATCATCAAATAAAAATTCGGTATCAACCGGGCCTGGGGCCGCTTCGGGATGGAACTGCACCGAACTAAAAGGTTTGCTGCGATGCCTGATGCCTTCGTTGGTTCCATCATTAATGTTAACAAACCAGGTGTCCCAGTCGTTTGGTATTGAATTTTCCTGCACGGCATAACCGTGGTTCTGACTGGTGATGACACAGCGTCTGTCAAACAAATCCTGACACGGCTGGTTTTGTGAGCGATGTCCATATTTTAACTTGTATGTGTCTGCACCGGAGGCCAGAGATAAAACCTGATTGCCAAGACAAATGCCGAAAATGGGCTTGTCCTGATTGAGCATCATTTTTACCTGTTGTACCAATGGCATGACGTTTTTGGGGTCGCCTGGGCCATTAGAGAGGAAAATGCCATCGTAGTCTTTTTCGAAAGTTAAAAGATTGGTGTCCCATGGTACACGGTGAACTGTGATACCCCGTTTAAGGAGATGTCTTATAATGTTTAGTTTGGCTCCACAGTCAACCAGAACCACACTGGTGTCACCGGCCTCGTATGTTACCGGTTCTTTTATGGAAACCTTTTGTACTACTTCCTCAAGTTTCAGGGTCGGATCGGGGATTTCGTTATCTGCGTCTGCTGCGCAAATTTTCCCCATCATGGTGCCGTGTTCGCGCAGCTTCTGTGTTAAAGCGCGTGTGTCTATGCCTTCGATTCCCGGCACACCATAGCGTTTCATCCAGCTATCAAGACTGCATTCAGCAGTAAAGTGGCTATATCCGGGGGAAGCTTCTGCAACTACCAAACCAAGGATTTTTACACCATCCGATTCGTATGATGAACCAAGTGGATCATCGCCCATGGATGGTACACCGTAGTTACCAATTAAAGGGTAAGTGTTTACCAGGATTTGTCCGGTATATGAACAATCGGTAAAAGACTCAACATAACCTGTCATGCCGGTATTGAAGACAACTTCTCCGCAGACTTCCTTGATTTCACCAAAGGCTGTCCCTTCAAATACACTTCCGTCTTCCAATACGAGCTTTATTGCCTGCGTATTATTGCGATTCACGCGACTTCCTCCCAGTTGATTGTCAGAAAACATTTAAAAAATCAAGTGTTTCCAGATATTTCAATTCCTTTTGATCGTCATGCAAGCTTAAGCATTAGGTTGTGGTTTCATCCTCAAATACGATACAAACGGATTAAAATCTCAGGATCTTTCGATCTTGACTGCTTTTAAATGATTTCCAAACATGTCAAAACTATATGACTATAGACTCCTTAACACTTTCGTCGGGCTCTTGATATCATATTAAAAGCCTTCGGGCAAGTGGAAAGAAACCTCATAATGCAAATATATTTAAAAATCAATTAAGGTTAACAATCTCTTCTAGTTATCAAGATGTTACCTTTCAATAAGCAAGTATCTGATGTTTACCAATATTAGGGTTGTATATTAATATACATTTGATATTCAATATAAATTCTCAGATGCAGTTTTTTGCCAAAGTTTTATTAAAGATATGCATGCTTTTGAGCTAATCAGCATAAAATTCTGTGTTGTTGCAGTCAAATTGTAACTGGTTTTATTTTAATTATGTTTGACTTTATATTAATTATATGATATTGAGTATATATTAGTGACAAGCCATGTCAACGACAATTTCAGCAAATGATGTATTTAGCAACTATGAATCAGGAGTCGGGTTATGGAGCACTCGAATAAAATGGACAAAATCACAGGAAAATTTTTCGCAGCAGAGCCTCTTATCGAAGAAGCCAGAGAAATGGTCGGTTTAAATTTCTCGGATATGGATGAAGATAAAGACAAGACCAATTTATTGGTAGTAGCTTTTATGGTTACAGTTATGCTTTTTGTAATGACGGCTGCCGGAACTTTCTGGTTCATCAGTAAAAACATTGCTGAAAAAAATCATTCAGGAAACAATGCTCTGTACAGTCATCGGATGGAGCAGGAAGAAAATACTGAATCCTTGAAAACGGTTTCCATGCTGGATCTAAAAAAATAGCCGGATATACAAGAATTTGAATTTTTTGTAGTACTTCTCTCCTTAGTTTATTTTTTTCTTTATATAGTTTTGATATGTTCTGTTTAAAATATTATTTTTTTATTGAGGGCGACGAAATTGGTCGCCCTTTTTTTGTGTCTTGATTCTACTGTGAAATTGGTGTTTTAATGCTCTATAAATGAGCTTTTAAATCACAAGTTCGTGCAACTTTTTGAGCTTGCATATATGTTTTCCTACCAATATGATTCCTTAAAACATCCTTTCAGCTTTATTACACTAATGTATACTGGACAAATAGATTCTTTTTTAGTATGTTCAGGGGGTCGCGCGGGTGGACGATTTTCTAAGTAGTATGCATATGAACAATGATATTCGGTACATTTTTAGCTCTCAGTTGGCATATCTAGAGGCCCAGTTAGAATTGATAGTGGGTGGTAAGGCTATACCTGCGGGTACCTCAAAAGGTCAGATAGCAAGCTGGCTGCTGAAAGCTTTATCCTCATCTATACAAGAAAATAACAGATCCATACTTGTGTCTGCTTTATCGGAGCATTGTTCCATACAACCGCACACCAATGGGAAGCTATCTGCATTCGAAATTTGTGATGTTTTGGATGAGTTTAAATTTCGTCTTGCTGATACCTTGACTGAACAAGAAAAAATCTATTTTTTTGAAAATCAATTTCCTGCGATAGATAAGTGGCTGATGGATACCAGAAAGCAGTTGTGGGAAATTGCGAGCAAGCATAACTCTACCGATGATGTTGTTCAATTAAAGGCTCTTGAATCCAAGGTGCAAACCACCGAACGCAGATTGGCCAAATTTCAGTCTTTAATGCATGGGATGCTTAGCATCTCCAACGATTTCTTTCTTATAATTCTGGATAATGATGCTCACATACGAAACTTTTCCAGAGGGGCGCAGAATATATTTGGCTATGAGCCAGGTGAAGTAATTGGCAAAACTCCTGCTTATTTACATCCAGAGTGGTTTGTTGAACAGGGTCTGATGGATACCTGCAGGCGGGAACTTAAAAAGCACGGTGTATTTGATGGCGAAGTAACTTATTTGCATAAAAAGGGCTATGAGGTCAATACTGTAGTTACTCTCAAGCAAATATATTCGCATCAGGGAAGTCGGTGGGGAACTATTGTTTTTGGTCGTGATCTTTCTGAACAAAGGAAGTTACAGGACCAATTAATGAGTTATACTGATGATCTTCAGACCTTAGTTGAAGAACGTGGACGTGATCTTGAAGAAAGTGAAGAGTTATACAGACACTTGATTGAAGATATGAACGCGGGATATTTTATCTCAAAAAAAGGTCGACTGATTTTTACCAATAATGCCTTTTCGGTTATTAGTGGTCACGATAGAGACAACTTATACGGTACATCCTTGCTGAGTATGATTTCCAGCCATAATATTGAAGCTGCAAGAATGTGGTGGAAGAATGTTTCAGCAGGTTTTAATTCTCCACCCGTTGAGTTTGTTATCTTAAGAAAAAACGGCACAAAAGCGGTGGTAGAATGCAAAGCCCAGCAGCTTGTGCTTAGAGGAGAAACTCATATTATCGGTGTGTTGCACAATATTACCGAAAAGAAAAAGATGGAAAAGCAGCTTCGTCGTTACGTTGATAACCTTGAGAAAATGGTTGCCGAACGTACTGCAGAGCTGGAAAACTCTGTCAAGGAATTGCAATCGACCCAATTCCAGCTAGTCAAATCTCAAAAATTGGCTGGTATTGGTATTCTGGCCGCTGGTGTGGCCCACGAAATCAACAATCCATTGCAGGCATTATTGTTAAAGTCTCAGCACATTCTGAAGCACACCAATAACGAACAAATAGTTAATGCCGAAACTCACGATATAGTTAAATATGTTAATAGAATGGCTGAAATTGTAAGGGGATTATCTGAATATGCCCGAACAATGAAAAGCGATGATGATTCGACGGTTATTGATATTGTTCAGGTTGTCAAAGAAGCAATTGAGCTTTCGTACCACACCAGAAATTTCAATGATATCAGAGTCAAGAGAGAGTTTAACGAAGTTGGTAAGGTGTATGCTAATCCTGGTCAACTTCAGCAGATTTTCATCAACATCATCACCAACTCAATAGATGCCATGGATGGCAAAGGTGAGTTGATTTTAAGAGTTAAGAAGAAAGATGCTGATATGGTCATGATTCAGGTTGAAGACTCTGGATGTGGCATATCTGAAGAAAATCTTGATAAATTATTCACTCCTCTTTTTACAACCAAACCCACTGGTAAAGGTACCGGAATGGGACTCCATGTTGCATATCGGTTGATTTCTGAATGTGGTGGAGATATTCAGGTTACGAGTGAGCTTAATAAAGGTACAGTGTTTTCGATACTCTTGCCTTTGTCTAGTGAAGTCAACAATTAATACTTATTAGATTCTGCTAAAAAACACATACAAATATTGATTAAAACATAAGATGTTATCCATGTTTGTCCGATTAATAGTTTGTGGTGGTTTCTTTGCTGCTTGGCTCGAATTCATTTTAAGGTAATCATAGATGAAACTGCACCTAAAACTCTTTTTAATACTTTACGCTACTCTAGGCTTGTTTGCGATTCTTTTTATTGCTTATGATATATTTACGACAAGCAAAATTAATGACGATCTGAAAACTACGGTAGATAAACTGGTTTCAACAGTCAGTACGGAAAGCCAGCAAGCTATTGAAAATATTGCAATTGAATCTGTGAAAAGTAAGTCACAATCTGCTGCAAAGCATGTAGATCTGTATATGAGGCATAATCCTTCCAAGACCTTAAAAGAACTACAAACAGATCCCAGATTCAGAGAGATAGCGATTCAACCATTGCAGAATATTGGCTATACTTTGGTTTTCAATATCACAGACATGAGAATTGCTATTCATAAACATCATGAATTTGCAGGTATGCCAATATCAAAGTTGCAGAATCAACATACCGAACTGTTCAAAATCCTGAAAGAAGTATCAACAAACAAATCGTCCGAAGGAAGATATATCTGGAAAGATCCTGATGGTGTAATTAGAGAGAAATACACACACGTCACTGCGCTTGAAAGTAAGACAAAAGACGGTATTAAGCTTGTTGTTGCTGCAACTGCCTACCTTGATGACTATACTGCTCCGATGAAACAGATAAATTCCCAAATTCGTTCTACCGGTGAGGCAACAAAGGGAAAGCTTGGAAATACAATAGTTGAAAACTTATATAAGCTTTTCGGAGCTGTGGTAGTTTGTTTGCTATTGCTTGCACTAATATATGTCTTTATTATCAGAAAAATTACCAAACCAATTTATCAGTTGGTAGAAGCCACAGAAAAGATGGCTCAGGGTGATTTTCGTGTAAAAGCAAATTATAAAGGTGTAGATGAGATTGGACAATTGGCAAACTCATTTAATGAGATGGCTGAAGCATTAAGAGAGCGTGATTTATCGCTTAGAAATGCTAACGAGGGATTGGAAAACAGGGTAGAGTTGAGAACTCATGAGTTACACCAGGCCAATCTTAAAATAAAGGAAGTAAATGAAGGGTTAGAGAAGCGTGTTCGGGAAAGGACTGAGGATCTTGTAACTGCAAACAAGGCATTAAAATCCAGTGAAGAAACCTTTAGGGCTTTGACTGAAAGTTCTGATGATACTGTAATGCGTTTTGATCAAGAATTGCGTCACATCTATGTAAATCCGGCTGTTGAAAAACAATCCGGTATCCCCAGTAGTGAATTTTGGGGCAAGACACATCATGAACTCGGCTTTCCTGAGGAACTTGTAGCACTTTGGGAAAACGGAATAGTGGAAGTTTTTAAAACAGGTTTGCAAAATCGTATGGAATTCCAGCTACCTGTTTCAAATGTTTGGGTAGACTGGTTGCTTTGCCCGGAATTTGAGGAAGATGGAGAGGTTAAGGCTGTAATCGGTTTGGCGAGAGATATTACTGAAATAAAGAAGACTGAAGAAGCGTTGAGGAACAGTAAGAAGCTATTGCATACGACATTGAAAAGCGTAGCGGATGGAGTAATAAGTACGGACACAGAAAGCGTTATCACTTTTATAAACCCGGCGGCAGAGCATCTTACAGGATATCGTAGTGAATATGCCCAAGGGAAAAAACTCCCAGATATTTTCAAATTACTTCACGAAAGAAGCAACGAGAAAGTACTGGATCCTGTTAAGGAAATTCTTGATGCCGGAAGACCCATTGATTTTGAACAAGATGTCATTATTGTTTCTAAAACCGGCATTGAACGACCTATTGCAAATAGTGGATCTCCAATTCGGGGAGATAAAGGTGAATTGACGGGAGTGGTTCTGGTATTCAGAGATATAACAGAGAACAGAGCAAGAGAGGCTCAGCTGAGGCATCAGCAAAAGCTTGAATCATTGGGAACTCTTTCGGGTGGGGTGGCCCATGAAATCAACAATCCCATTGGTATTATCATGAACTATGGTGAGCTTATTTTGGAGGAATCTATTGATAGTGGATATGATCAGATTGCGGAAGATGCAAAAGAGATTGTTAAAGAAAGTGCCAGAATAGCTACCATTGTTAAAAACCTTTTGTCATTTTCTAGACACGAACAGGAATCCAGATCAAAAGTCAAGATGAATGAGATTATCGAGGCTACACTATCACTAACCTCTAAAATTATAAACAATGATCAAATAAACTTTGAAAACAATATTCAGGAAGATGATACACAAATATTTTGCAGTAGACAGCAGATTATGCAGGTATTCATGAATCTGATAACCAATTCGCGAGATGCGCTGAATAGCAAATACAAGGGCTATAACACAAATAAGAAAATAATTATAAACACTGAGCTACTAGTTGAAGATGGTCTAAAATGGCACAGAACCATTTTTGAGGATGCTGGATCTGGAATTCCGATTGATGTGCAAAGCAGGGTTTTTGACCCATTCTTCACTACCAAAGGAAGAGATCAGGGAACTGGTCTGGGGCTTTCGATCAGCTATGGAATCATCAAAGAGCATAATGGCAGGATGAGCCTGCAAAGCACTCCCGGTGAAGGAACGAAATTCTTTGTTGATCTGCCGCTCGGGGAATGAAAATAATCATTCTGATTTAATATAGGATTTTATAAAGAAACTTTCAGTTGTTTGGATATACGATTTATTTGTCCCGCTTTTATTTCAATCATACTGGTGTTTTCAACCTTGAAATCCTTGCTTATAAGTTTTAACTGATGTGTACCTTTGCCCAGTTTAATGTCAGTGGCTGGGGAATATCGTCCGGTGAATTTTCCATCAATATGTATTTCGGAGCCAAGGTTTGTATAGATGTTCAGCCATCCATGGTCGGATTCTTCCGCAATGCTTACTTCGGCGTGACCTTTGTTGTTTCTCTTTTTTTCAAGCTCGCTACAAAAGTTGTATTCTATTTTTTCACTGGCGATGTAGCTGAATTTGGTGTCCTTATATTTTGCCAGCTTAAGAGTAACTTCATATTGCTTACCGTTTTCCAGCATGTCGAGTTTGGCCGGGGTCAGTTTGTCTGTCTTTTTACCGTCAAGCCAGATTTCTGCTTTCTCTGGCACAGAGTTAATAACCACCGAGGGGCTTAATGGCTCAAGTATGAATTTACGACTGCTAATTCCGTTTTTGTCCAGAAGAACTCTCTTAATCAGCTTTTTATATCCTGCTTTTTCTAAAGAAATTTCATAGGATCTGGATGCCTTAAGGTTGTTTATAGAGATCGGTGTTTTGTTGTCTCGTTTAACTCCATTGACAAATATATCCGCGCCTTCAGGGGCTGTGCGAACGATCAGTGCAGAAGGAACGTCTTCACGTTTGTGCAGTTTTGCGGTTACTCTTGTTTCTTTTTCCGGTTTTATTTCAAAGGGAACCAGCTTGTGTAAAAGGGTAGGGTGCAAAAAAGTAACTTCGTGTTTGCCAGTCCAGAAATCATTTATTTTGCATGGAGTTTTACACAGAACATTGTCTCTAAACACGACTTCAACACCTTCAACATTGGCCAGAAAAACCGCAGTGCCGGTTGATTCCGTGTTGCCAAGTGTAATCGCATGTTGTGGTGATTTATCCAGGATGTACCAAAAGACAATTGCAAAAGACAAGAGGATTATTGATAAGGTTACAACTTTGGAAAAGATAGAAGACACCGGAAGGTTGCCATCTATGTCAATGGTTGTGACATTTTCGGCATCACTGGTTCGTCTTTTTGGAGTACTTTTCTTGCTTTTCGAAGCTGTTTCGACTTTGTTTGCTGGATCCGACTTCAAAGAGTGCATTGATGCACTGTTTAAGGATTCTACATTGATGCCCAGTTCGTTTAAATCCAGATTTTCAATTTCCGACATTCTCTCTTTAGACAGATTGAACTCATTGGAAAACGTTGTTGTCATCCAGTTGGATAAGGAACGTTCGGTAAATACCGGAGTTTGTGCATACAGGTAGCGTTGCAAATCGTGTTGCATTTCTTCAGCAGACTGGTATCGCTCTTTAAC
>Ga0070729_10002405_pt1 | contig 24343 bp, 23 predicted proteins | sample tdDd472_FD_66725 | JGI IMG/M metagenome (GOLD analysis project Ga0070729, IMG submission 66725) | Marine sediment microbial communities from the Atlantic coast under amendment with organic carbon and nitrate - tdDd47.2 | ecosystem: Environmental > Aquatic > Marine > Coastal > Sediment | place... | reverse complement strand
GGATTCTTTCTCTTTCTTAAAGTATATTATTTTGGGGAGGGGGAAGTCAATATTTGCCCGCCGGCCGAGTGTAGTTGATTGCATTCAGCTGGTCTTCTTTTCGATGCCGGGAGATCAAATCTAGTTAATCTCGGCAACACATCCCTGATTTTTGTTTTTTTCCACAGCAGATGTTTCCATATTTATCCTTACTGAACACCTTAGAAGGAGTGTTTGTCGTGACAGATTTCATGACACGATAGGTGTCGGCCTGGGTAATCATCCCAGGTTGTATTGGAAAGGGTGTGCCACGAGAGCAAGTAAGCGTTGCGCGCAACTACACGAAAGATGAGGGTAGGTCCCTCAGAGTCGGCTTGCAGGAGCAGGCTTCATACCACCTAAAGCTGCTGTGGTAAAAGGAACAATCAGCCGGACCCATTGTAGACTGGCGATTTTGATGGACCTCTCTGCAGAGTTTGACCTTCAGATATGTTTGACAAATAAGACTGGAAACATAATAGTACTAAACACTTAGGATGGTAGGGTTCCTTTACCAGATGAAACATTACATGGGGAAGAAATAGTTGCTGCTACAGAAGGGAGGCTTTACTCTTTTTCCTAAAAGAGGTTGCAAAGGTAAATAACTTGGACACAATCAGATTAGCTTTTGGGCCGATAAAGCCGAAATGGCGATTCTGGTAACAGACGGTCATGCCGATTTTCCACAGTAGCTTTCTAAAAAAGATAACGTGTTCATTGTTTTTACTGGCATATGCTTTAAAACTACTAAAAAATGTCATTGCATCGGACAAACTGTCAAACGAAATTACCGCAGAATCGCCATCGGCAAAGACATGAAAGGGAATCTGATCCACTTCTACATCCAGTATCATGGATACTGATATTCTCCTGTCCAATACCTCCAAGAACTTATCAGAGGCAGATGGCGGTAGTAGAGTTCGTTCAGATTGCTCTTTCATGATTTTTTATGGCTGAAGTTTTGATCAGATGATTAATTTGGCAATAACGCCGTCATAATCTATATCAACCGATTATTGTACTCTGTCACGGGTTGTAATTCTCATCGTGCCATTGAACTTCCAATGTGCCTGCGGAGAATCGTCTGCTGTGCTGCTGGGCACATCAATCTTAAAATCATTGAAATCATAAGATATTTCTGCGTTATGACCTGTAAGCCTTTCATACAAGCCGTCGAAGATTTCGGGCCAATTGTTAGTATCTTCTGTTTTTTGAGCCATTTTTTGTTCCTCATTATTGTTTTTTATACGTTATAGAGCAGGGTTTTGACTCCTCCTGCAATGCATTCACGCCGGTCATTATTTTCCAGCTGGATTTTGAATAAATTTACCAGCTATCACCTAAGACCAGTGAGATGTCTCAACACTTCTCTTTCTGTTTCTTCGTCAGACCATTATTCTCATTAAAGTTTTTCACATCATCTCGATAGCAAGAATATTGCCTTCCATCAGAGTCACTCACCCATACCATGTGTTGGTATTCATGTGATATTAATTCTCCTCTCATAAGACTCACAGTGGCCTCCTTGAAATTAAATAGCAGAAGCTGGAGTGAAATCTCATATTATCAGCTGCCTGTAACTGCTGTTCAAAAGCTATATTTGAACATGCTCAGACAGTAGGTAGTAAATATATTCTCTGCAATAGAAGAGATAAAGGGGTAAACTGGTAGTCATTACTACTGATGGTAAAATTTGGTTCTTTTCGTGGCGGAAATTTCTATCGGATAAAACTCTGGTGCCAATCTAACCTGTCTTTCTGGATTTTCCTGTCAATCGTTTCTATCGTAATGCACAGACAGACTCTTTATGTTTATAAATTATGTTATGGCAACAGGATCAAGCGATACGGGACGTATGTATTTTGAGAGGAGCGCTTTTCGTCAATTTTTTAAAAGGGGAACAATGTTTGGGATCTCGTTCATGATTCGCTTAATCATTACAACCCTGTTTGGGATTTTTTTTGCAGGTTGTCAACCACATAACATTGATTATTTTCCAGATCCGATACCAATAGGAGAGGGGGAATACAGCATCTCTTCCCAAGAGTCGAAGGCGTCAGATCAGTTCTGGTGGGCTGCTTTTGATGATTCGAAACTGGATCTACTTATTCGTGAAGCTATTGCTAACAATTTTAATGTGATGCAGGCAGTAGCCAGGCTGACTCAGGCTTCTAGTTTGACGCGTCAGGCAAAGGTAAAGCGCCTGCCCTAATTGAATCTGGAAGCAAGTAGCAGGCAGGAATGGCAGGAGGGCGAGGACCGGGAAAGGTTAAACCGTATTGGAGGTGCGTTGGAATGGGAAATCGATCTATTCAATCGTCTTGGATCGGCAGTACTCGCTCGTCAAAGCGAACAGGCTTGCCCGGCTCCGTTGCGCTGCGTTTGCAAAATGAGCAGGCGCTGTTGGATGAGAAGGTAGGCAAAGAATAACGTAAGATTGAAGCCTCCTAAATATGGAGTGCTTATCTATTTCATCATTACCCCCTTTTTTCCGTGGAAACGTCGGAAAAAAGGGGATAGTTTATATTCCAAGCTCCTGTGTTAAGTTTTAAAACCGCCAATTTTACCCGCGTTTATCCAAAGTGTATGCCTGTCATCGTCATCATCTATCTCATCTGTGCGCTATTGCTGACCATTTATGGGATCAATACACATATCATGACCCTGCTCTTTATGCGCCGGTTTCCAGCCAGTGCAGAAAAAGATAAGAGATATCTGAATGATTTTTATCACCACGATTCTATAATAGAGCACCAAGTGGATGCTTTAGTAAAACTTCCCACAGTTACAACGCAGCTTCCGGTATATAATGAATGTAATGTTGTCGAACGGTTGATTGATGCAGTGGTCGCCTTTGAATATCCTCTAGATAAACATGAAATTCAGGTTCTTGACGATTCAACAGATGAGTCGCGCCAATTTATTGCTGAAAAAGTCAGGGTACTGCAGCAAAAAGGAGTGAACATTCATCATATTACCCGTAATAGCAGAATAGGTTTTAAGGCCGGCGCACTTCGCCATGGGCTGGAACGTGCTATGGGTGAATTTGTTGCAATATTTGATGCGGATTTTCTTCCCCAACCCGATTTTCTGCTTCGCGCAATGCCTTTTTTCTGTGATAGACCTCGTTTGGGCTTGGTACAGGCGCGCTGGGGCCATTTAAATGAAAAGGAAAGCCTGGTAACACGTTTGCAGGCTATAGGCATTAATAGCCACTTTATGATTGAGCAAGCTGCCCGCAGCACTAACAACCTTTTCATGAACTTTAACGGTACTGCAGGGATCATCCGCAAAAAGGCAATTATAGATGCTGGTAACTGGCAAGGCGACACCCTTACCGAAGATATGGACCTTTCCTATCGTTTGCAGTTAAACGGCTGGACATGCCATTACCTCGCCGGGCTTGTCGCACCTGCAGAATTACCGAGCGATTTGAACGGATTTAAAAACCAACAATTTCGCTGGGCCAAAGGGTCAACCCAGACTGCTATAAAATTGATGCCCCAAATTCTGTGCTCTTCAGCAACGTCTTTTATGAAGTTTCAGGCATTCATGCACATGACACATTATTGTATCCATCCCCTGATGCTTATCCTGGCACTTCTTGCCCCCATTATGCTTTTTAGTAAGGTGTCATTTCTAACGGGAGCAGTATTTTTTATTTTTGGATCCCTTCTTTTTATCAGCTGCACCGGACCTTCACGAATGTATCTGGTTGCCGAAAAAGCCATCGGGAAAAAATATCTGCGCACGGCTATTTATCTTCCTTTGATGGTATGTTTTGGTTGCGGGCTGGCTGTAAATAATACCAAGGCTGTGATAGAAGCACTAATAGGCAAGTCAAGTGGATTTGTGCGTACACCTAAAAGCGGGAGTGGCAATGGCAAAATTTATGGGGTGAAAAAAAGCTCCATAGTCTACTTCGAAATTCTTACTGGTCTCTGGTGCCTCTATGGGGTGAACCTCTACCTCGATTCTCATCACTATCTCATCGGGCACTTCATGGCTTTGTATGCTATAGGATTCCTCTGTATCGGAATAGGTTCCTGGTGGCACGCTCATAGGGGTCTGTTTTCTTGAATTTATTTCTAGTGTATAGCAGTCTTTGGCTGCTGGATATGTTTTTTCTTGCCCATCTGGGCCCTGTCGGACGGCTGCCATTACCGTTTATTTTGTGTTATCTGCTTGGCTTTCTGCTCATGCTGCAGATGATTCGCAGCTGTCCTGAAAAGTGGTCCAGAGCAAAGGTCTTTTTCATAGCCATAGTTCTTGGGATTGCAGGAAGGCTATTCTTTCTCAAGTATCCTGAAAGTAATGATGTTTTTCGATACATCTGGGAAGGATACATCCAGAATCATGGTTTTAACCCATACCTGGCAGCTCCTGATCATCCATCCTTGGAAAGTCTTATTCAGGGTGATATGGCTGTAATCTGGCAGGGTATAAACCATAAAGATCTCAGTGCTGCTTATCCTCCCCTAATGCTCCTTATTTTCAGGGGACTTGCGGCGATTTCTCCAACCCCAATTTTCTTTAAATGTGCAATGCTTGGTTTTGATCTGCTGGTCATTGCCTCACTTGTATCTATTTTACAAATAAAGAGGGTACAACCGCTACGGTTGTTGCTGTACACAGCCAATCCATTTGTTATTCTCTACGCGATTGGGGAGGCGCATTTGGATATCATCCAGTCAGCTTTTGTCTTTGCCAGCATCTGCTGCATATTGAGTAGAAAGGGGATAGCGGCTTTTGTCTTGCTGGGTTCGGCAGTTTTGACAAAATATCTGGCTCTTGTCGCTTTACCTTTTATGCTGAGGCGCTCAAATCTCTATGGTTTACCAGCCATTATCCTGCCTTGTCTCTGTTTTCTACCATTTATTGAAGATTTCCAGGTACTCTTTCACTCACTTTTTTTGTTTGGTGGCACCATGCACTATAACGACGGTATTGCCGAAATTTTTCGACTTTTCGCAGGTGCATCTGCACCTGCCTTTCTGGTTGCAACTTTAGCAATAGCACTGGCACTCATATATCTTTTCGAACATCGGTTACTACCCAGTATTTACTTAGCTTTCGGTGCACTTTTGCTGCTTCTGCCTACGTTGCATCCCTGGTATATATTGCTGATTGCACCACTTGTTGTGGTCTATCCCTCCAGGGCATGGCTGTACTTGATGCTTGCAGCGGTTATAGTTACCATACCTGTTATGGCGGCCGAATACCAAACCGGTGTTTTTCAGGAAATTAAATGGCTGAAAATTATTGAATATGCCCCTTTCTTCGGTATATTAATCTATGACCATTTTTCACGAAGGACTGTTGCCGGGGCATCTCAATTTCCAGAATTGCATTCAGTATCCGTTATAATACCAACACTTAATGAAGAAAAATATATTGAAGATGTTATAAAAAAAACGCAACAACAATCTGTTTACGAAATAATCGTGGTTGATGGTGGTTCTGATGATACTACCTGCGAAATTGCCGCAGCTGCAGGTGCAAAACTGATACAAAGTAGAGCTGGTCGGGGACATCAGATACAAGAAGGGGTTAAGGTTGCTACTGGCGACGCGGTTATTGTACTTCATGCTGATACTTTTCTGGCTGAAGGGGCAGTCGCTAAAATGGTGGCAGAGCTCAATGCATTTCCCTCAGTTGCGGGGGGAGCATTTTCCATGACCTTTGTTGGAACATCACTAAAATTGAAAATTATCAGCTTACTCAACAATATTCGAGCGGGATGGTTTGGTATTTCCTTTGGAGATCAGGGACAGTTTTTTCGGCTCGCAGCAATCAAAGATATTGGGAGTTTTCCAGCTATGATGCTGATGGAAGATGTTGAGTTCTCCCTGCGTTTAAAAAAATTTGGTAGACCATTATTCATTAAGAATGGAGTTCTTGTGTCAAGAAGAGGCTGGCTGAGTAAAGGATTTTCTGCAAATGTCCGGCTTATTCTCACACTTTTCCTCACTTATCTCATTGAGCGCCGTTTTCGGGGATTTGAAGCGGTAAGCACTGATTATTATAACAGATATTACCGGAGAGACTCATAGATGATTTTCATGCCCCTGCTAAGCTATAATCATGATGAAAACGCTTGAGGATCTTAAGTGCTTCTCTCTTTAATCATTACTCCTCTTTTTCCCGCGGAAACCACGGGAAAAAGGCATTGGTTCTTAACTTATATGCCTCAAATTCGGCATTGCCCTGGTATTTTTCCTCAAGCATTGGGATTCCTGAAACTTTAAGGAGGAGAAAGGCAATAGTCAGCGGAGCAATCACACCGTAGAGGCCCGATGGTGATCCCAAACCAATAAAAAAGATGCCCCACCAGAGAGTTGCTTCGCCAAAATAGTTGGGATGGCGACTGTAGCGCCACAGCCCGTCCATCATGACTTTACCTTTGTTGGCTCCGCCACGTTTAAAGACGGTTACCTGCCAGTCACTTACTGCTTCAAAGAAAAAGCCCAGTAGAAACAAGAAGGTGCCGAGGAAATCAGTCCATGTGGGGGAGCCACCGGGGGCACCGATGGTCAACAGCACCGGGGTAGCTATAATCAAAACAATCGCGCCCTGGAGCATATAGATTTGCAGGAAGCTGCGCCAGATTATGGTTTTCCCCCAATCCAGGCGAAATTTCCGGTAGCGGAAATCCTCGCCTCGACCGCGATGCCGAAGGCCGATATGTAGGCCAAGTCGCACCCCCCAAAGGGTCAGTAGGGTCAAGAGCAGCAAGGGTCGGAAGTGCAGGGGAGTACTGCTGCCTAAAAGCCAGCTGCCCCAACAGGCGACGAGAAAGGCCGGGCCGTAGGCGATATCCACCAGGCTGTTATCCTTGGCCAGCCACCCGACGACAAACATGCAACTCATATACACCACCAGCAGTTCAGCGGCAGTGACAAATAGGGTACTCATTTAGCAGCCCTCCCTTTCCCTTAGTTCAGCCAGGAGCCGAGCATGTAAGAGGCTCCGCCGACCAGGGTGCAGAGCAGCGTTCCCCAGGCGATATCGACCACCACCACGGCAAGCGGCCAGTTGCGTAGTGTTGCCAAATTGGTGAGATCATAGGTGGCATAGGTGAAAAAGCCGAAAAGTGCCCCGAGCAAGCAGGTGCGGGCCAGTGAACCGGCTTCCAGGCCGGGGCGGACGGCAAAAAATATAATACCGACGATGTAGACGAAATAGAAGATAAAGGCGGCGGGCCAGTTGACCTCCGGGCTAAGGAGATGGTTGAGCTGGGTCTTGTAAAAATTTCTCGCCACATAGCCCAGCCAGAGCATGTCGATGGCGAAAAAAACCGGGATGGTCATCAGGTAGAGTTTGATCCAGAAAATGGTGCTCATTGGAATAACCTCCTTTCGTAAAACAGCAGGTGGTCACGACTAAACCCCTGTTCTTCGATGAGTCGCATGACCTCTGAGTGCAAGTCCGGGTACATGTTACGGGGCGCGGCTGAATATCTGGAGAGAGCTAATACATTAGCCAGTAATATATTCGTTTTCAAGCAGGATCGGTACAGCTGCATATCTGGACTAGCAAATGCATCGTTTTATTTCAACAGCATGCGCTGGTGCTAAGTTTGAATTTTTTCCAGCAGTCAAACCATATCTTCTCCCAAAAGACCGAGGTCTTTTTTAAGCTTTAGTACAGCCAACTCTTTTGCTTTCGCCTCAACATCAACTGTTGCGTCAAGACCAAGCCATTCCTCTGGAAAATCTTTTACATTGATATAATCAGAGTGGGCTTGAGGCTTAGAGGAATCATACCCATCTCGGGAAGTAGAAATGTGGAAAAATGGTTCACGGCCAGCAGTTTTCCAGCATCGCAGGCATTCGGTCGTGGCATTTGTAATCGATAGCCCGTCAGGCAAACATCGATGGTGGTGTACATCGTACACAAATGGGATTCCCATATCATCACAAACAGGGATCAGATCAGCAGGACTGTAGGATCGATCATCATTTTCAAGGGTCAGGCGAGATTGAACCCTATCCGACAACAATGCAAAATTATCTCTCAATCTTCCAAGGGCAAGAGCTTTATCACCATATACTCCTCCCCCGTGGATATTGATTACATCCGCACCAATACATTCTGCCAGCATCCCCTGATATTCAAGTTCGCTTATGGTGTTTTTCACAACCTCCGAATGCGGAGATGAGAGGACATTGAATTGATCAGGGTGCAGGCTCAGTCTGATATCAGATTCCTGCCTGCGCGCTCGTATCTTTTTGCATTGGGTGATAATTGCCGTGTGATCGGGCAGTTCATTAAGATGGTAACCAACATCAGGATGGGTGAACCTTGGGAAAAGTGGTGAGAGGACACGAAAAGCACCTACCTCATGTGCTGTAACCCACTCCAGAGCTTCGCTTAAACTCAACAGGTTTGCCAGACAAATAGTGGAGAGTTTTTGTAACTGCTCCCGCCTTGGCATCTTTTTTAGTGATGCAGCAGTTGTCTGGCGAAAGCGGATTGGCTCATCATGGAATATGCAGCATAACCCCAGTCGAATCATTTTCCTTTTTTCTCCCTATCCCCCCAAAAAAAATATCCTTGCGGTTCATTAACTTTTTTGCTTGTTCATCAAGCCTGAGCAATCATGCTGTATAATTATTTCAAACTCACATCGTTTCAACAGAATTCAGTAACCCAGAAAAAGATTTTCTATGGGTAACCAACAGAAACGGGGTTGAGTCAAGTGTTATCATGCCTATGATATATCTCATGGACAATATTACAATATGCTACTCCACACATCGACCAGAAACACTCAGTCTCACTGCGAGAATAATAGAGAATTTTGATATTATCATCCTTGAGGAGCCCCCCCATAGAGATTTCAGCAATGTACTTAATGGTACCATTGACATTAAAGATCATCTCCTTGAGTTGGATGTTGGTTACCCTGCCTTTACAGCTGGGCAATATCGGCTTTTAAAGGAATTTTACAGGAGTGGAAAACAGATACGACAAATAGAACCTTATCTCGAAGAGCTGTTACATATCCAATACTTTTTTGCAGACGATCACGGCCCGGAAGAAATTGAACCGGGTACAGTTGCTCACACTGTTTATACAGCGGAACGCGATGCAACAGGAGCACTCATTGATTATTACAAAGAGGTACGGGGAGACAATTTTCTAAAAATTCTATCAACAATGAATTCTTTTGCAAAGGCAGATGCTGCTAGATTTGTCCTGCGGGATGTTCTGCGGGCAGAACGCATTTTGAGTGAATTGACACATGGTAAAAACACATATATAGAAGCAGGATCAATACACCTGCTACTGCAACGGTTGATCGCCGAGGGACTCAGCGAACAACAACGTCTCAATATCCATTCAATCGATAAGGAAGTCGTTAATTTACTGGGCGACGAAGGCAACCTTTTTAGTCCTGGAGATGTGCTGACATTGGACTATATTTCAGGAAAAGCTACCAACAAACAACAGTGGCAAAAACTCTGCTCTCAAGCACTTATATATTCAAAGATTATAAGAACAGAGGAAATCAGCAGCGACGATGTCAAGTTTCCTCATACACGAAATGAGCTTGAGACAATATCCAGTGTAAAAGAGCTGTCAGTTGTATCCTGCGAAAAGCTTTTCCAGCTAATTAGAACTCTCCCCGCAGAACAGGCCGCAGAGATAGTCAGAAACTATAATTCCAACCAAAGCCAGCAGGTCCGGGCCTGATACGTAATTGTAAATCTCTATCCACAAAATGGTGTATTTAAAAAAATCGTAAAACAAGCGATAGGCGAGACTTTATTGAATTCAAAAAACAACTATAAACTAAGGTAGGCCGAGGGCTTATCAGTGACACTGCGTGTTGTATATCGAACTTTTTACTTAACCCGCTGGTGCTTTTAAAGATCTTTTTACGAGTCATTTAAAATGCTCTCCAGTCATATGGGTATAGAATGAGATTAAAAAGAGACAGGGTCTCTGGGAAAGCTGGATCTCTGTTAATATAACAATGTGATGAGATGGCGTGATGGGATACCTCTTGTTGGAAGGCGGGGCAGAGTTTAACGGTCGTATGATTGACGCAGATAGGAGAGCACTGGAACTTGCCGGGGGAGAAGATGCTGCAGTTGATATTATTCCCGCAGCTGCGGCACCTGATAGCAACCATCATCGTGCGGGCCAAAACGGTGTCGAATGGTTCCGCCGGATCGGTGCACTTAACGTCGTAAGCCGTCTATTGATCGATCGGGATTCGGCAGAGAATCAGGAACTAGCCGAACAGTTGAGGAGCTCGCGGTTAGTGTTTTTGCTTGGCGGATTTCCTTCTCACCTGGCGCATTCGCTGATGGGGACGTACAGTTGGCGAAGCATCTGCTCGGTGTACCTGGGTGGTGGTGTTATTGGTGGTAGCAGTGCCGGGGCAATGGTCCTCTGCGAAAAATTTTACGACCCTTTTTCTCACAAGGTAATGGCCGGCCTTAGTCTCATGGCGGGGATTTGTCTTATTCCACACCACAATAGTACTGGTTTTTCCTGGGTAAAACGATTGTGTCATTTCCTGCCGGAACTTAGCCTGCTTGGCATTGACGAGGAGACCGGCATTATCAATGATGCTCTAGATGGAGGATGGACGGTGTATGGCAGTGGAACAGTAGTGCTTTATCATCAGGGAATCGTTCACTCTTACGCCGCAGGGGCGATAATTTCATATGAGCAGTTGCCCTCCCCACAGGTTGACCTGATGTATAAAGAATGGTAATGATTTACTTGCCATCCTGACAATGTTGAGCACCATATATAAGATATCTTCCAAAACTGCAGCTTTAAAGGGACGCTACAGGCGATGGGAACACTTGTACTGATGGGATCAGGCGAGCTTACAGCCACTATGGTAGAGGTACATAAGATGCTTCTATCCCGATTCCCTGCCAACAGATCTGCACTTTTTCTCGACACTCCGGCGGGCTTTCAGCTTAATGCAGAGCAGATTGGTGCCAATGCAATTGAATATTTTCGCAAGCGGGTGGGGTGCCGCCTGGGAATTGCTTCGTATAAATCGTCCGAAAAAATTTCTGAGATTGATGCAGCAGCGGCCTACCATAAATTACGACTCGCGGATTATATTCTGATGGGGCCGGGAAGCCCTACTTATACCGTTCGGCAACTCTCCAAATCTCGTATTCCAGAGATTTTTATCGACCATATTCGCAAAGGCGGTTGTCTTGTGGCCGCAAGTGCCGCTGCATTGACCGCCGGTCGCTTTACTCTGCCGGTCTATGAAATATACAAAGTTGGTCAGCCGCTCCACTGGGTTGCAGGCCTTGATCTTCTCGGGGCATTCGGTCTGCGCCTCATAGTGATCCCTCACTGGAATAATGCCGAAGGGGGAACCCATGATACCAGCCACTGTTTTATGGGCAGTACCCGGTTTGATAAACTCGTATCGCTACTGGAAGAGGCAACTCCAGTACTTGGCCTTGATGAGCATACCGCCTGTATCATTGATTTTACAAGCCGCTCTTTTCAGATTTATGGAATCGGCAGAGTAACCTTGCAACATCATGGTAATACTCAGTATTTTATCTCCGATAAAACCTATCCTCTGGAGCTCCTCCAGGGAGGAGACTTGACCTCCGCTGAGACTGCAGTTGAGTTAACCTCTTGTTCACAGCCTGGACCTCGGCAAGGCGATTATTCAGATTTCTGGCATCAGGTCCATCATCTTAAAGAGGATTTTCAGCAGGCAATTGCAGCAGATGATTTAAGTCGATCCGCCAATGGCTTGTTGGAGCTGGATCGCATCCTCTGGCGGGCGGAAGGAAACAGGGAGGATCCGGAGTTAGTGGCCCAGGCGAGGGATCTTTTTCGTGAACAGCTGGCGGAACTTGGAACCAGGACTGCGCTGAGTAGATCGGCACTGGCACAAGTGATCGGTCCACTTGTCGACAGTATTCTCCCAGTTCGTGAGCAATTAAGAAAAGCAGGACAATTTGAAGCAGGCGATGCCCTCCGTGATGCCCTGAGAACAGCGGGCATCATGATTGAAGATACCGATTCCGGGTATCGGTGGAAGTTTGCTGAGTGCAAAGGAGAAGACAATGATCAATCATTCTGAACTCTCTGTTTTAATAATCACTGACTTAGCTGGTAGTGCCGATATTCCATGGTCCGGATTTGGTGCCGGTATGGATCATGTCCGGGTATCGTATGCATCTGGGTTGCCTTCAGATTTGGGTAATATTCACGTCATTCTTACCGCCGGTAAATCTATTGGCACCGTTGACATAGATCGAATTCTTCAGTTTGTGGGAGCTGGCGGTGTTTGGCTTGCGCTTGTCGGGCTGAGCGATGTTTCATTACCTGGCGCCTTTGGTGTGCAACCTGGTCCGGTCGGCCCTCGGTCTGAACTCCGTGTTTTATTTACAGACTCAGAAAACACACTCGGCATCCGGTTGCCTGATGCTATTTATGTAGAGGGTTTTTACCAACCATTGAGAATGACTGATGAGGCGGTCGAAACAGTTCTCTATGTCGACTGGCATTACGCCCACAGCAGTGTTCTGACTGTTCGCTGTTATGGAGATGGCCACCTGGCGGCCACAACACTCCAGGATTTTAGCTCGCAGATGGTTCGCCAGACACTCTATCGTCTGCTCCGCCATTGCCAAAACGAGGCACCAGCCGCTGATGCTTCGCTGGGGATCGGCATTCTTGGCTACGCGCCATCGGTTGGCAGGGTCCATGGACTGGCGGCAGAGAATACCCCGGGACTTCATCTGGTTGCTGCCTGCGACCTCAATCCCAGACAGCTTGCGCAGGCCAGGCAAGACTTTCCCGGTGTAACAACTTATACAGATGCCGCGGCGATGGCCGAAGACCCGCTTATCGACCTTGTGATCGTTGTGACTGCTCCCAATAGTCATGCTCGCCTGTCAATGCAGATGATGGCCGCTGGAAAGCATGTATTGTGTGAAAAGCCGCTTGCCTTGAGCAGCAAAGAAACCGAGGCGATGGAGGATATGGCACTGCGTTGCTCGAAACACTTAAGCTGCCATCAGAACCGTCGCTGGGATCCCGATTTTCTGGCTATCAAATCAATACTGGCCAGCGGAATAATCGGTGATCCGTTTTATGTGGAGACCTTTGTTGGTGGCTTTCATCATCCTTGCGGCTACTGGCATTCCCACGCCCCGGTATCGGGAGGCACTTCTTTTGACTGGGGGGCGCACTATATCGACTGGCTTGTCGGTCTCCTGCCATATCCTGTTGAGGCGGTTATTGGTACAAGCCATAAGCGTGTATGGCACGATGTGACCAACGGTGATCAGGAGCGTATCCAGATACGATTTGCCGATGGTCGGGAGGCTGAGTTTATTCACTCAGATATCGCTGCCGTTCGCAAACCAAAATGGTATGTCCTTGGCACGGCAGGGGCAATTCATGGTGACTGGCTTGATATTACTGCTTTTGGTATAGACCCGGTGCATTATTTTTCTAAAACAGAAATTCCCGCTACAGAAATGATGCCGGATATCAATGTTTACCGGCGCAATTCCACAGGCGATGTCCAGCAGATTAAGCCTGTTCTGCCAGAGAGAAATCCGCTTGCTTTTCACTACAATCTCGCAGATCATCTCTTGTGGGGTGAGCCGCTCGCGGCACCTCTTGAGGATTCCGTCAAAGTAGTGGCAATTCTTGAGGCTGCGGCTCGGTCAATGGCCCTTGGCGGGAGTGTAGAGACTATCAATGAGAGATAAACTGCACTGGGGAATTCTAGGTAACGCCATGATTGGCCGAAAATGCGTGATGCCGGCCATTGCCCACTCGCGCAATGGGAGAATTCGTGCTCTAGGTACCCGTCACCCTCTAGAAGCCGATGGAATTGCCAGGCATTTAGGTATTGACTCTATCTATGAGAGTTATGATGACGTTATCCATGATCCGGATGTGGATGCGGTATATATTCCGTTGCCCAATCATCTTCACCTGACCTGGACATTGAAGGCTCTCGCGGCTGGCAAACATGTGCTGTGCGAAAAGCCATTGGCCTGCAATGCTGTAGAGGCCGAAGAAATGAAGGCGCTGGCACTGGCAACAGATCGTGTTCTGATGGAAGCGCTGATGTACCGCTTCCATCCTCGCACGCAGCTGATAAAAAGGATGATTTCTGAAAGAGCCATTGGAGTTCCCCGGCTGGTTCGAGCTGCATTTTGTTTTTCCATGGCTGATGATTTACTGAAAAGCGGTGCCAATCATCGGCTCAGTTCTCCACAAGGGGGAGGGGCGTTGCTCGACGTCGGCTGTTATGGAGTGAGCGTTGCACGCTGGTTACTGGCAGCGGAGCCTCGCATGGTTCAGGCTCTGGCAATTCGCAGACCTGAAAACAATGTCGATATCCACCTGGTCGGCAACCTTCTTTTCGATCATGGGGCGTTGGCTACCATTGAGGCAAGTTTTTGTTCGGGGCTTCAGCAGACTTACAGTATCGTTGGCAGCGATGGCGTTATTGATCTTCCTCAGGATGCCTTTGTTCCCTGGGAAAAAGACGCTGTGATATATTACCGACGAGATGCTGAAGAAACTGCAGAGAAGATTATTATACCTGGTGTTGATGAATACCAGTTGATGATTGAACATTTTGGTGATCGGGTTCTAGGTGGCGTCGAGCCGCTTGTGCCGATCGAAGACTCCATTAACAACATGGCGGTTCTCGACTCCTTGGCAGAGGCCGCACGAAACGGCTGCAGTGTCTCTGTTGACCTGAAGAGCAAAACTGGTAGCCCTGTGCAATGAAGAGATCAGGGTGGACAACAGGAGTGACTGTAAACAGGGTGACAATAGCCAAGCTCTTTGCACTTTGGTCCGAGTATGGTGACAGCTGGCAGTGGAACAATCCGTTTAGCACCCCACCGTGGTTGAAATCTTGGTGGGATCACTTCGCAGATAACAGTGAATTGCTCTTACTGCTTGTAACAGAGGGTAAACGTCCGCTAGGTGTGGCGCCGCTGATGCTGAAAGATGGCATTGCCCGGTTCATTGGGTCGATTGATCTATGCGACACAGGCGATTTTATCGCTGCACCCGGGTCCAGGGATATCTTCTGCCGGAAAATACTTCATTTTCTGGAGGCAGAAGGTTTGCGGTCCCTCTGTCTGGAACAGGTACGCCCAGATTCGCTGGTATATGGTAATTTTATACCAATCGCCCGGGCAGCGGGGTGGCAAGTTTCTGTTATCCCTCAAGCTTGCTCGCTGCAGATGGACCTGCCGGCAACCTGGGAGGAGTATCTCCTGAGACTGTCCAACAAACAGCGCCATGAGGTGAGGCGAAAGCTTCGACGGGCGAATGAAGCCGGTGTACTTGGTCAGTTTGTTGTCAAAACAGCACCTGAGACTGTAGAAGCCATAGACTCGTTTGTCGATCTTTTTCGCCAGAGTCGTGGGGATAAAATGGAGTTCATGACCAATGCGAGAGAGGGCTTTTTTCGCTCCCTTGCGGCCGAACTTTCACAGTTTGGTATGCTTTATCTTCTTTTTCTTACAATTAACGATGAACCGGCGGCAGCTGGCTTTTGTATTGAAATTGACAAAACCACCTATCTCTACAATAACGGCTATGATCCCAGGTTTCGGGCAATATCCGTTGGGCTGGTCAGCAAAATATCAACAATCCGCTCCAGTATCGAGGCAGGGCAGATGGTGTATGACTTTTTGGGGGGTGCTGAGAGATACAAATATCAGCTTGGTGGCAAGGAAATACCCCTGATGAAATGTATTGTCGAGCGCGGATAATTATGAATATTTCACCTTAGGAAGGCAGCTGATTATGGGAAGACTCCTGCGAATTGCCATGCTTTCTATTCATTCCAGTCCTCTCGGTCGGCTGGGGTCTGCTGACACCGGAGGGATGAGCATCTATTTGCTGGAACTGGCATCTGAAATTGGCAAAAGGGGTCATCTTGTAGATATTTTTACTCGCCATACAGCGCAGGGTTGGATGCAGGTTCTTGAGTATGCGCCGAATGTCAGGATCATCAGCCTTACTGTTGAAGGGACAGAAAACCTGGTGCGATCAGCACTTTTGGGTCATTTGCATCGGTTTTGCGCAGCAATTGATAATTTTAAAAGGCGGGAAGGGAGCAGTTACGATCTGATACACAGCAACTACTGGTTGTCAGGTGTTGTTGGTGAACAGTTAAAGGTACTATGGTGTTGTCCTCATGTTATTACCTTTCACACCCTTGCTGCAGTTAAAATGGCTGCCCTAAAAGGTCACACCGAGGACCGGAACCGTATTTCCGAGGAGACTCGTCTGCTACGGTGCTGCGACGGGGTGATTGTGCCTACTGCGGAGGAGGGTCAGTACCTTGCTTCGATTCTTACCGGTGAGTCTGCTCCTCTCCACCATATTCCATGGGGAGTGAATATGGACCATTTTACAACAGGTGACCCGGCTGTTGCAAAGATCAAAATTGCCGGTTTGGACTCAAAGCCGCTGCTACTTTTTGTCGGCAGATTTGATCCCATGAAGGGCATTGATCTGGCATTGCGAAGTGTCTGTCACCTTGTAAATACCACTGAAATCCACCTGGCTCTTATTGGCGGTGATGGCCCGGAGAGTCCATCGTCTCGTAGTATCGAACAGTTGGCGAATGATTTGGGGTTCAGTGACAGGGTGCATATGCTTGGGCCAGTTGAGCATTCGCAGATGGTGCTGTACTATCAGAAAGCGGATGCTGTGGTGGTCTCTTCCCGTTATGAGAGTTTTGGCCTGGTCATCCTGGAGGCCTTGGCATCCGGCACACCTGTCGCCTCGACTGCGGTAGGTATTGCCTCATATGTTATTTTGCCGGGGATCAACGGGTATCTGGCGGCTCCTGGTGATGACCGCAGCCTGGCGGAGGCGATCTCCAATGCTTTGGCGCTGGCAGATCTGCAGGATGCCGAAATAATCAGACAGAGCGTCAGCGACTTCACCTGGTCGAAAGTAGCAACTATAATGTTGGATGCCTATAATGGTACGTTAGCGAATACTTAATTCTCTGGGGGGTTTTATGTCTCATGTTTTTGACATCATGGTCGTCGTTGCGCATCCCGATGATGCCGAATTCGGAGCGGCGGGCTCCATTGCCAGGTGGATCGCTGAAGGCAAGTCGGTTGTCTATGTACTCTGCACAAATGGTGATAAGGGTACAAGTGATCGTACTATGACCAGCGTGGAGCTTACCCGAATTCGCCGGCAGGAACAGAAGGAGGCGGCAAGTCTGCTTGGCGTAAAGGAAGTGGTCTTTCTGGGTATGGCGGATCAGCAGCTGGAAGAGACTCCAGCTTTTCGGGAAGAAATCGTTCGCCTGATAAGGCGTTATCGGCCGCAAATCGTGGTCAGCTCCGATCCATATCGACGTTACCTCTGGCACCGCGACCATCGCATCGTCGGACAGGTCGTGATGGATGCCCTTTTCCCCTATGCCAGGGACCATATGGCCTACCCGCAAATGCTTGCCGACGGCCTGGAGCCCCATAAGGTCAAAGAGGTGTTTTTTTTCGGGGCCGAAGATGTTAATTATCATATTGATATCTCAGAGACATTTCCCCAAAAAGTCGCAGCATTAAAGTGTCACGCAAGCCAGGTGAAAGAACTGAATGTTGGTGATCTTGAAATATGGTTACAAAAAAGGTGTCAGCGTATGGCTGCTGGTACAACATTTGTACTTGCAGAGGCTTTTCATCGAGTAAAACTCCCTGATTAAGTGGGAAAAGGAGCTTTTATGGAGACAATCAAAATCGCCATTGTTGGTGTCGGTAATTGTGCCAGCGCTTTAATACAGGGGTTATACTTCTATAAACAGCATGGTAATAAAGAGGCTATCGGGCTGATGAACTGGGATCTAGGTGGGTACAGTCCAACCGATATCGCCATTGCCGCTGCGTTTGATATAGACAGGCGAAAAGTTGGGCTGGATGTGGGAGAGGCGATTTTTCAGCTCCCCAACTGCACCAAGGTTTTTCACTCTGAAATTCCTGATATAGGCGTTACCGTCCATATGGGAGCTCAGTATGATGGTGTCTCACCGCATATGGCTGACCTGGATGAAAAGTATCGTTTTGACCCAAGTGAAGAGCCTGACGCCTCCATGGCCGCAGTAATTGAGGAACTGAGAAATAGCGGTACCCAGGTCATGGTAAATTTTCTGCCGGTAGGGTCCCAGCAGGCTGCTGAATTTTATATAACCTGCGCTCTGGAGGCTGGTGTAGCGGTCGTTAATTGTATTCCGGTTTTTATTGCCAGTGATCCTGAGTGGGCTGGCCGTTTTACCGCCCGGGGGCTGCCAGTGGTTGGCGATGATGTGAAATCCCAGATGGGCGCCACTATTGTTCACAGGGCTCTGACTGATCTCTTTCGGCTGCGGGGCGTGGAATTGCAGAGGACCTACCAGCTCAATACAGGCGGCAATACCGATTTTCTCAATATGCTCGATAGAACGAGACTTGCATCCAAGAAACAGTCGAAGACCGAGGCCGTTCAGTCGGTAGCTGCACATAGACTTACCGATGGCAATATCCATATTGGGCCCAGTGATTATGTGTCCTGGCAAAGAGACAACAAAGTTTGTTTTATCCGCATGGAAGGGAAGATATTTGGAGATGTATCTATCGATCTTGAAATGAGGCTTTCGGTCGAAGATTCCCCGAATTCGGCCGGTGTGGTTATTGATATGATCCGCTGTGCCCGGCTGGCTCTTGACCGGGGGGTGTCAGGCGCACTGCCCGGGCCGTCGGCATTTTTCTGTAAACACCCTCCGGAGCAGTTCACCGACGATGAGGCGTTTCATATGGTTTCAAAATTTATCAACGAGTAAATTGAGTAAGCTCAGCCAGGGCCGATGCATAGAGCGACAATAGAAGAAAGGACGAGTCCGGATGATTAAGGCGATTTTATTTGACTTCGGTCGTGTCATCTCCGCGCAGAAACCGAAAAGCCTGTTTGACTGCTATGAGGTTGAGCTGAATATCTTGCCAGGAACTATTAACGACCTTATGTTCGAATCACCTTTTTGGCAAAAGGCACTTGTTGGCGAGATCGATATGGATACCTATTGGCAGGCAATCGGACCGCAGTTGAATCTGCATAGCCCTGCAGCAGTGCAGGCATTTCAGAAACGTTATTATCTTGATGAAAAGATCAATCCAGATACTTTTGAACTTCTGAAGCTGCTGATAAAACAATATCAGCTCGCGGTCGTTTCAAATCATCCACCAGGCTTGGGACAGTGGCTGAAACAATGGGACATCCACTGGTTGTTCGAACATGTAATCTGCTCCGGGGACCAGGGGGTGGCTAAACCCGATCCTGAACTCTTTTATTTGGCTCTCAACCGGTTGGGGGTTACAGCATCAGAGGTTGTTTTTATTGATGACACGGTGGAACACGTAATAGCTGCGCAGGGTCTTGGCATGCGGTCACTGCTCTTCACTACAGCTGAAAAACTCCGGCACGAGTTAGTGGATTTGGGGGTAATAAGGGAAAAGGCTTGATCAGCTATGTTGTCCTTTTTCTCCACAAAAACCGATGGAGAAAATCTTCTGCTCGATTTTTTTAAGGACACCAAGACCAATTACTTTTAGCCAGTGCCTTATTCCCGGCCGAATGGGAGTTGGAACTCTGAAGGATCGTGGACCAGTTCGTTATCCTTAACTTCACGTTGTATAGCCAGGTAATGAGAAATTTTCCCATCTTCTTTTCGAATAGGGACAATTTTCCACTCCATGATGAACTCCGTACCATCTTTTCGGTAATTTACAGTTTTTCCATGAAAATATTCCCCTTTTTCAATTTCTGCCTTCAAGTTCGCCAGCACGTCTTTATCTGATTTTTCTCCCTGGAGCATTGCTGGAGATTTTCCAAGAAGTTCTTGGAAACTGTATCCGGTCAGTTCAGACAATGCGGGGTTAATGTAAACAATTGGATATCCCGGCCCTGCTTCGGTAATCATCACCCCATCAAAGGATATATCAAAAGTTGTTTGCAACATATTTTTCATAATTATTTGAAAATTTGGATCATGGCTAAAGATATCGGCAATATTCAATGAAATAGTCATGGTTTTAAACTCCCCTTGAATTCGACACAGTGACTGGTCGTTTCACTGTATCCTGAATGTGGTGGATGTGGGGAGATAGTCCCCTCAAACGTCCATAAAAATTGGTTTCCGTCTACCAGCAACACTTTGATCTCAATAGTATGTCAACATCCTTGCCTACACCATGCATGTTGAAATATTTTTTCATCTACGCCATAAATTATCAGGAGGATAGTTGCTTCTGAACTAAGCTAAAATATATTCCATCTTGATTCTTGATCAGTTGGTCATGATGGCCTTCCTGGACAATCTCTCCCTGGTCAAGGACAATGACTCGATCAGTATCTTTCACAGTCGACAGGCGGTGAGCGATAATGAGCACTGTTCGGCCTTTCATGAGATTATTTAAAGCTTTCTGTACAAGATCTTCACTTTCAGCATCAAGCGCACTCGTCGCTTCATCTAGAATTAAGATGCGAGGATTTTTGAGCATGGCTCTCGCAATAGCAATTCTTTGTCTCTGTCCCCCTGAAAGCTGTACTCCTCTTTCTCCTACGAGAGTTTCATATTTTTCAGGAAATTCTTCGACAAAAATACTGGCAAAAGCAGATTGAGCTGCATTTTGTATCTCCAGAAAGGGGGCATCGGGTTTACCGTAAGCAATGTTTTCTCGGATCGAAGTCGACATTAAGATCGGTTCCTGTGAGACTGTCCCGATCTGTTGTCGGAGCCAGCTTGCTGAAAGATCCAGGATATTTGTTCGATCAATGAATATTTCTCCATTTTGAGGATTATATAGTCTCTGGATGAGCGCAGCGATTGTTGATTTTCCACTACCGGATCTTCCCACTAAGGCAATCGACTCGCCTTCTGCTATTTTCAAGTTGAGTCTTTGAAATACCTGATATTCGGGTCTGGTAGGGTAAGAAAACTGAACATCCCTAAGGGTAATTTCCCCTGTCAAATGGTCAAGCGTGCTACCCTGCAGATTTAAAATTGTTGGTGTCCGATTGAGTATCTGAAATATTCTGGTACTGGCTCCTGCTGCATTCATGATATCCGTCCAAAGCGCTCCTAAGGTACTCACTGAAATTGCGACGGTCATAGTATAGAGAATAAAGGCAGACAGGGTTCCGATTGAGAGCTCTCCTTCTATAACCATTCTTCCACCCAGCCAAAGGATCAATATTATAGCAAAAGATCCCAGTAAAGACATAGCACCCGTAAAATTTGCAACCAATCTGATTTTCTTTTTTGCAACTTGGAGTGCTTTATCCAGTGCTTTCTGAAACCTATCACTTTCGATAGGTTCTGCTGCAAAGGATCGGACTGTACGAATATTACTCAAAGCTTCATCGGCGACTGCGCTGGCATTACCAAGAGACTCCTGGACCTTGCGAGAAATTTTGCGCACCTTGCCTCCGAACATTGCGGCCAGCAAGGCCAAGGGTGGGAGAACAATCAATAGCAGAATCGCAAGCTTCCAGGAAGTATAAAAGAGAAACACCAGGCCTCCAGCAGCACCAGCAAAATTCCTTAGGATCATGGATATATTGACACTGAGAGTGTTTTGCAAAACCGTTGAATCGGAATTAATTCGACTCATTAAATCTCCAGTTTTCTGGCTATCAAAATAACCAATTTCCTGCTCTAACAATTTATCGAAAAGCTTTGAGCGAATTCTTTTGACGGTTCGCTCACCAGCTAATGTAAAGAGATAGTAACGGAAAGCTGCGGCAAGAGATTGAATTCCCAAAAAGAGAAGCATCAACAACCCCATTTGATTGATCAATACTAAGTTCTTAGTCTCTACAGCTTCATCCATAGTAATCCGGACTGCCTGCGGGAAAGCCAGGAGAACCAATGAACCTAGTGCCAGGAATACGGTCCCCCAAATAAGTAATTTACGCTCCGGATGGGCGAATTTAAAAAGTTGTTTTAATTCTGAGGATTTGAATTGTTTCGTCATAAATATTCCAAGAATGAAATGTGGTAGATATTTTTTTCTCTATAGCCATAATAGCCATGTATTACATTTTTGCCTTTATCTTGATTCTCAGGTGCCTGAATACGCAGGATTATCGATTTAGAGTCCTCAGCACTGGTTGGCAGGAAAAATATTAATAAAAGTAAAATTCATGAGAAGTTGACGCAGCATAATCATGATGTAAGAAGATCAGCAGATGATAGAGTGGATAAATGCCAAAAAAAGTACACATATGAACGGTTTTGCATTAACCGGATCAATAGAATGCAGATCAGCGTAATCTAACAAACAGCACATTCAATCTTTAAAGCTCATCCAACTTAAACGTGGGAATGTGCAATTCTTATCAGCTAAATACTCATGTTGCTTTATTGTCTCATAATGAGTGGTTATTTTTCGCAATAGTAGCATTTAGCCAGAAGAGGATAATCCGTCCTAGGTGCAATGTTTTTATTCTTTTATTTCATAAGGTGAAAAAGAAATGACATAAAAGATCATTAATAAACAGACCCCAACTGGCTTTAAAAACCTCTGTTGTCCACAAAGCCAGTTGGGGTCTGTTGGCCGGCCCGACAGAGACAAATATCTCATATTCCATCCGGTCTGGTATGAAAATAGACGGAGAGATTTGTTGGATCGATATTCGGATAGCCACATAGAAGTTATAGTTGCTGGGGGGGAGCCAGAGACCGAACCATGACCAGGCAAGAGAAGAACCCGACAGCCCACGAACGGCTGGTGATCATAGGTGCCGCTGGTAGTATCGGCACAGCATTATGCCGTGAACTTGCCGACCAATATAAGATCACTGCGGTGACGCCCTTGAAAAACCGGGCAAAAACACCAGACCCTAAGCTGCCGGTAAGCTGGCGTCAATGTGATCTCTTTTCCCGATCAGCGATGGCCGAGATTCTATCCGGGGCCGATTACGCCATCTATTTGGTTAATGCCCGGCTGCCCAGTGCAAGGCTGGATCAAGCGCATTTCGAGGATATGGAGCTAATCATTGCCGACAATTTTGCCCGGTCAGCGAGCCTCAACAGTATCAAACAGATTCTCTGTCTGAGAGGGTTGCGCCCAACTGGCCACATGCCTGAAATCATGGAGAATGGGGACGAAATAGTAGAGACCCTTAGCGCTTATGGGGTTCCAGTAACGGTAATCCGTGCTGGTCTTGTGGTTACTCCTGGTAGCACGCTGGTGAACCTGATCGCCAGCCAGGTAGTGCACGGCAGATTCGTACCGATACCCTTGTGGGCCATGAGCCGAAAACAACCCGTATCGATAAAAGATTTGATACGTGCCGTCCGACTTTGTCTGGGCAGACCTGATGAATTTGAGGGTAGCTTTGACATCGGTGGCCCGGAGATTTTAAATTGGCGACAGATATTGCAGCAGACCGCTGAATTACTGAAGAAGAAGCCGGTGTTCCTGTCGTTTAAACGCCTACCTGTAAGAGTTTATCAGTGGTGGCTTCGAGGACACAGCCGGAAAACCCATCCGGCGACAATTCAAATACTCGTTCGTGCCCTGCAGCATGACTCGCTGGCCGAAGACAATCCTCTTCAGCGCACTATCATCAAGAGCGCCCTTAACTGCCGAGAAGCGATCCGGCCGTATTTAAATGATGGGCACAAGGGGCTTGCCAACCCCCGCAGCGGAATCCTGAAAGTTTACGAGAAACAGTTGCGCGAGTCCAGGAGTGTGCGCTCTATCCAGCGTATCAAATTACCAGCCGGGTGCAACGCTGACTGGATGGCGGAGAATTATTTTTACTGGCTAGAGCGTTTTGCCTGGCCCTTCGTTGTATGCAAGAGAGGAGAGGATGGGTCATACCAGGTAAAGGTACGCGGGTGTGGTCTCAAGCTTCTAGAGCTTAGTCTTCAGCAAGGCCGCAGCGACCCTGAACGTCTCCTGTATTTTATCACCGGTGGCCTGCTGGCGTCAGGCAAGCGCAACATAAAAGGCCGGATGGAGTTCCATGACGTGCTTGCTGGTCGCTACACCATTATTGCAATCCATGACTTTGCCCCGTCCTTACCTTGGAACCTATATCACCTCACTCAGGCCATGGTGCACGGTTTCGTGATGAGCGCATTCCAACGACGAATGGGGAAAATAGCAGGCGATTAATGCCTCGTAATTAGGTGGCTGTCGTTTCGATTGTTTATGACAAGATCATATTCTTTCAATAGCACATGCTGAAATTGTGGTTTAGCTCCGAGCAGTGTTATCAGAATGTTGCGAGGCAAATGGTGATTGGATAAAGATTAGACGATATTTCG
>Ga0070729_10002402_pt1 | contig 24362 bp, 23 predicted proteins | sample tdDd472_FD_66725 | JGI IMG/M metagenome (GOLD analysis project Ga0070729, IMG submission 66725) | Marine sediment microbial communities from the Atlantic coast under amendment with organic carbon and nitrate - tdDd47.2 | ecosystem: Environmental > Aquatic > Marine > Coastal > Sediment | place... | reverse complement strand
CGCGGCCGCAACAACATGCAGTTCTTTTCCGAGGAGATGAATGCAGCAGCAATGGCCAAAACCGATCTGGAAAGCCGGTTGCGCAAGGCCCTTAGCGACGGTGAGCTACAGCAGCACTACCAACCCCAGGTCAATCTCGTAACCGGTCGTATCACCGGAGTCGAAGCACTGCTGCGCTGGTATGACAGCGATGGTACCCTGATCCCTTCCGGACAGATTATCGACATCGCAGAGGAGAGCGGCCTGGCGTTTCTCCTTGGCGAGTGGGCCCTTAAAACTGCCTGCACCCAGGCCAGAGTCTGGCAAAATCAGGGGCAGCCGACTTTGCACATGTCCGTCAACCTGTCCGGGCATCATATTCGCCAGCCGGACTTTATTGACTATCTCGAGCTGATTGTAAAAGAAACCGGCATCAAGCCCGACACTCTGGAGATAGAGCTTGCCGAGAACTCGGTCATGGACAACGTCGACGACAGTATCATGGCCTTGACCGACCTGAAGATTCGCGGGGTCAACCTATCCATTGATGATTTCGGCACCGGTTATTCTTCACTGCTGTATCTGAAACATTTCCCGATCCACCGCATCAAGATCGCCCAGGAGTTAATCCGGGACATTATTCATAACCCTGATTACGCAGCGATCACCGAGGCCATTCTGGGCATGGCCAAAAGTCTCCAGTTGTCAGTGACGGCGGTTGGCGTAGAGGATTCCACGCAACTGGATTTTTTACGTGAAAGGGACTGTGTCGAAATTCAGGGAGAGGTGTTCGGTGCCGCGATGAATGCCGAGCAGATGACGGAGTTCCTGAAAGAGTCCAATGGCCAGATCAAAAAAATTATCGCCACCGGCAATCAGAGGGAACTGAATTTCGAGGGGCCTTCAACAGAGCTTCATTAAGCCGGATACCGGTCAGATCTATTGAATCCCTAATGCACCTGGACCTGTTCTCCGGCGGCAAAAGATCCCACCATATCCGGCTCAACAAGCAGAGCCAGCACGACAGAGGTCAACCTTCTGGGGCGATGGTCAAGCCCCGCATCCTCCAGGGCCGCTTGCAACCCCTGATAGACCGCTTCGAAGAGGTTCTTTTGAAACAGGTTCATCTCGATACTCGGCTGACCATTGAGGGGCACCATTGCAATAGCTTCACGACAGCGGGAAGGATTCATCGAGGTGATGGCACGACAAAGCAGCGGCCGGACCTTGTGAATCATGCACAGGCCTTTCTGATCAAGGAATGCACAAGGTTCGCGCAGGAATAGCCGCTCTTCGTCATCGAGCCAGCGGGTTTTGATCAACAATTCATGCAACCGGACCCGGACTTTCTCCAGTTGCGCTTCTCCGAGAGCCTTTTGCAGATACCAGGATATCGTTATCGCTTCTGGAAAGAGCACTGAGACGTTCAGCACGCAGCAGGCACCGCAACCCGGGCCGCAGGCAATCCTGGTCATCTCAGACGGGACACCAAACCGCAACAGATCTCTCTCCGCCGCAACAGTCAGCAAGTGCGTGCGACCGGATATGTCCGCAGCGTTCCCGCCGGAGCAAACCAGCGGCCTGAATACTCTGCGGACCTGGCGAGCGTATGTGGTAGAGTCAAACAGTTCCGACATGTTATCTCCAGGCAAGGGATGGCACCCCAAGCACAGACGAGTCACAAATATACCCTATAACTCGCAAGCTGTCACACCAACGCAGTGGGTGACAGGTACGGTAGAATGTATTAGAGTTCAAGAGTCTGCGAATGCAACACGCCATTCAGATGAAAATTTGATCAGGCAAACCTCTTAAGGAGCGAAACATGTGGCGCACTACTGTTTGTGTTATCCTCGCGCTGGTCTTGTCCTCGCATGTTCAGGCAAAGCCGGATAAAGTCACACCACACAAAACAAACCGTCAATCAACCATTGAGCAAACCGACCGGAACAGGGGCGAGACGTTCAACCCGGCAGAACGCAACCTGATTCGCGCTCAGCTGCTCGGGGAGAAACGTACGACGACGCAACAGCAAAAGGCCCTCCCACCCGGACTACAGAAGAAAATAGCCCGTGGCAAGTCATTGCCGCCAGGGTGGCAGAAAAAGGTCGAACTGGGCCATAGCCTTGATTACCAGGTCTATCGCCAGGGCGAGAGCCTGCCGGACATCCTTCTGAGGCGCCTGCCACCGCCTCCGGTCGGGTCAGAGATCATCCGGGTTGACGAAAAAATCATCCACCTGGATTCAGCGACCCGCACCATTCTCGACGTTTTTGATCTGGTGCCGGCGCGTTGACATGAGAGTCCCGGAGATGCAGCAGAACACTCACACACCCCTTATCGGTTACCTCCTCTGGCTGTTCGGCTTTACCGGCGCGCACCGCTTTTACTATGGTCGGCCGGTTTCCGGGACAATCTACTTCTTTACCCTGGGACTCTTTCTGATCGGCTGGCTGGTCGATCTTTTCCTGATCCCCGGCATGGACCGCGACGCCGACCTACGCTTCACCACGGGGCCACTCGACTACAATGTCACCTGGATATTGCTGACTTTCCTCGGCCTGTTCGGCGTGCACCGCATGTACATGGGCAAGTGGCCGACCGGCATCCTCTACCTTCTAACCGGCGGCCTGCTCGGTGTCGGCTACATTTATGATTACTGGACGCTCAACGACCAGTTGTCCGAACTTAATTGATCAACAGATTATGGAGCAGACAATGATTACGCATGTGGTTTTTTTTAAATTCAAACCGGAAACGACTTCGACCGAGATTCAACAGCTCGCCGACGGACTGGGCGGATTACCGCAGCAGATCGAAGAGATTCGCGAGTTTCGCTTCGGTCCTGACGTCCTGCACTCCGAACGGTCTTACGACTTCAGCCTGATCTCCAGCTTTGACGATCTCGACGCCCTGCAAAGCTACCAGGTTCATCCGGAGCACCAGAAGGTCGTGGCCCATGTCAAGACGATTTCCTCGAGCGTTATTGCCGTTGATTTCGCAGGCTGACCAACTCATATGACGGCCGCAACCCGTGAAGGCGTCATCAAGTTTCAACTTGACTTTGCAGAGGGGCCGGCACCGGCCGGAGAGCTGCTGGTCGAGTTGCATGAATGGCGGGCTGTTTTCAGAGGACATGGCCTGCTCGGACAGGACCCGCAACGTTACGATGGTTACGGCTTCGGCAACCTGAGTCGACGCCTGCCAGGTCAGGACGGTGACGCATTCGTGATCAGTGGGACCCAGACCGGTCACCTGCAGGCCCTGCGACCGGAAGATTATGCAACCGTCCTCGAATGTGATCCTGAGACGAACCATCTGAAAGCAACCGGGCAGATCAAGCCATCCTCCGAAGCCCTCTCGCACGGGGTCCTTTACCAGTGTGTCCCGGACATTCTCTGGGTCATGCACCTGCACAGCCCGGACATATTCAGACAACGAACCAGGCTCAACCTGCCCTACACCCACCCAGACGTTGACTATGGCACGCCGGAAATGGCGGCAGAGATTCTTAAACTGGCGCAATGCTACGACAGGAATGGACCCGGGATGCTGGTTATGGCGGGACACCAGGACGGCATCCTCGCTTATGGCCCCTCTGCACAGGCAACCGGCAAACTGGTCATCGAGACCCTCTCCAGCGCCCTGCAGCCTGATTGATTCATCCATAAACACACCTGCTTTTATCTTGCTCACCACCTGATACAGATTTTTCTTGCATTCCGGATTAAATATCTGTCATTATTAGCTCCCTCTAAGCTTAAAAGCCAAAACTTAAGGAGCTGATCATGACCCTGCAGATTCGCTATGAATGCCCGGAATGCCATCAGACCCTGTCCGTCGACTTTCAGGATTTTGCTCCCGGCAAGCGCCAGGTTTGTGCAACCTGCCAGAAACCGGGACGCATAACCGAAACCGGTCTCGAGCGGTTTACCCAGGATGTGCTTCAGTACTGCCAGGCCTGATATTTTTACCACCTCCCCACACAAAAATGACATATCCCGATAATTCACAGCATCTCATGGTGCTGTGAATTATCCTGTCACACCCCTCTTGCAGGCTCCTTGCGGGACTGTTATCTTTGCATGTCACATATCTATTACTAACGGAGTCTGCCATGACCGCCTCACCTGACCTGATCTGGCTCGCCATCGCGCTGATCATCGGCTTTATCCTCGGATTCATTCCGGCCATCCTGCTGGCCAGAAGCCGCACTGAAGCAACGCGACAGGCCGGGCGCCAGGAACTTGCGACGGAACTGGCAATTCTGGAAGAACGCCTGGCCAGCCGCGATGCGCGTCTGCAGCAGCTTGAAACGGAACTCGAGGAGAAGGAAGTCAGGCTTGATGAGCTGGCCCAACTGCTTACCGGCCTCGAACGAGACAAGTCACGCCTGGCCGCCGAACTCCAGGAACAGGCAAAGAGCGCCGACGAAAAGTTACAGGTTCTCAACGATGCCAAAAAAGAGCTGCAGACCCAGTTCGAGAACCTGGCCAATCAGATCTTCGAAGCCAAGACGAAATCTTTCGCCGAACAAAGCCGGGCCAACCTCGATACGATCCTGACCCCTTTTAAAGAGAAAATCAGCGCATTTGAAAAACAGGTTAACGAGGCCTATGCCAGCGAGGGCAAGGAACGCCACTCGTTGATCAAGGAAGTCCAACGCCTTCAGGAGTTAAACCAGAAACTCGGTGAGGATGCAGAGAACCTGACCAAGGCCTTGAAGGGCGACACCAAAACCCAGGGGACCTGGGGAGAAATTATCCTGGAAAGGATTCTTGAGGAGTCGGGCCTCCGCAAAGGGATCGAGTACGACTCCCAGGGGGGCTTCAGGGACGCCGACGGCAAACTCCTGAAACCGGACGTAATCGTTCATCTGCCGGAAGAAAAAGACATCATCATCGACTCCAAAGTGTCGCTGGTCGCCTACGAAAAATATATCAGGGCAGAAGATGACGAGCAGCGCGACAGGGCAGTCAGGGAGCATCTGATTTCGATCAACGCCCACCTCAAGGGTCTCGAGTCAAAAAAGTATGATGAATTACCCGAGGTGAAGAGTCTCGACTTCGTCCTGATGTTCATACCGGTCGAGAGTGCCTTCATGCTGGCGATCGAAAAAGACAACGAGATCTTCCGCAAGGCGTTCGACCAGAGCATCATGATCGTCAGCCCGTCGACTCTGCTGGTGACCCTGCGAACGATCCAGAATATCTGGCGCTACGAACATCAGAATAAAAATGCGCTGGAAATAGCGGACAGGGCCGGCGCCCTGTATGACAAGTTCGTCGGTTTCGTCAACGACTTGGAGAGGGTCGGCGATCAGATCGAGAATACCCGTAAGGCCTATGACGGGGCTCACAACAAGTTAGTCAGTGGTCGGGGCAATCTTGTCGGGCGTGCACAGTCCCTGATTGACCTTGGCGTGAAAAGCCGCAAGCAGCTTCCTGCCACGGTCCTTCAGGAATCTGACCTGGACACCCCACTGGTTGGACATGACGGGTCAGATCATGAGGATTGAACCGATCTGCTGTGATATCAAACCTGCCTGACCGGTTGATAGTAATCCTGGTTGAAATATTCTCCGGTACGCTCTCCCTGCAGCAGACTGTAAATCCGTGTGGCACGCAAATCCAGACGCAGCATTTCCTCGGCAAGCTGTTGATAAGTTGACCGGTTCCGATAGAACTTGCGCAGCGTATTGGTCGCCCTGGCCGGATCAGAGATAATCGGCAGATGTTTTCTCCTGCGTGCCCGCGCCAGAAGTTTCCGTCCTTTTTCCGAGCTTCCCAACAGCCGCAGGTAGAGTGGCCCCATCTGCAAAAACGCATTCATTTCGACAGCCCGAATCTGCAGCAACACGTACATCAGGATCCTCTGGATGCGGGTCAGGGTCCATTGCCTGGATTTGATCTCTGATACGAGCTCTTCAAAGCTGCCTGCCTTCAGCGCTGCAAGGTTCAATCTCCGGTCAACACCATCATCAACCAGGTAAATCTCCTTGAACGTCTCCGGCTCCTGTAGCAGGAGGGCTTGTAAAGTCACAAACAACCGCCCTGCGTCAAGTCTGCGCCCGGTCAGCAGCGCCTCGCCCAGGATCTTCCAACAGGGCTGCGGCAGCAGGTTCTCTACATCCTCCCCTTCTGCAATCATTTTGCGAATTCCGGTTGCGCTGGCAACTTGAGCCGTCACACCAGTGTCGTGATAGCCGGCGCCCAGACGCTTGATCGTATGTGGTTCGATTCGGCTATTGGTGTTGCGCAGGGCCTTCAGGTACTCGATGCCAAGGATATTGTTGGGTGAATTCAGGATCTCAGCGGGGACTTCAGGCAGGAGCCCGACAAGCACTTCCGATCGGGCAACTGGATAGTTGACGCCATCACGCAGGCGGGCTGCGGTCAGACGTTCAATCTCTTCCTGGTGCTCGATCAGCACCGATGCAACCTTGTTCAGCTGGGCATGATCGCCTGCTTCACTGCCAAAACAAAGGGAGTCGACGACACCGAGAGCATCCAGTAACTGAACCGCCCCCCTGGCAAAGTGCGGCGCGCTGTTGCAGGCGAACGCAAATGGCAATTCAAACACCAGGTCAACACCGGCGGCCAGGGCCATCTCGGTACGCACCCATTTGTCGACCAGGGCCGGTTCACCACGTTGCAGGAAGTGGCCGCTCATAACGGCAACTGATGCTTCGGCATCCGTGACCCGCAGGCTTTCCCGAAGGTGATGCAGATGGCCATTGTGGAACGGATTGTATTCGGTAATCAGCCCGACTGCCCGCATAATTAATCCTCGGCTGAAAAAAACCTGAAAGTATGCGAAAAGCATACATCGGTAATTTGCTGATTAGACTGGTAAAATTCCATAAGGCACTGATTCATAAGGTAAATTTGAAAAAATTAACATTAGAATTGTTTGCCATCCCGGATAAAATATATATACTTTTGACTACAAAACGACGATAAAGCCATCCCTATCGTAAGGTAGGCGCGGAAAGCCAAGGGTCCGCCCCTCCTCCATAACCAGTACCGGACAGCCGGGTTGCCAAAAATTTTGGCCCCGGCTTATTTATTTTCCGGGGGCGGAAAGGAGGAAAATATGGATGGGTTTCTTTTCATGGTCATTTTCGCGTTTTTGCTCTTCGCTGTCATCCTGCCAATCGCCGGTTTCGTCATCGGATTCTTCTGCTACTACGTCCTTCCTTATGCCTTTGCAGCTGTATTAGCCGTCTCCATTGCAATTCTCGCCGGCGTCAACGTTGTATTCAGCTGGTGGGTCTGGGTGGTCGGGCTTATCTGGGCCGTTTCAGTGCACTTTATCAGAATGAAGTTCCGTGAGCTTGGCGAAGATGTCGAACATCACCATGCGGCACGCGCAACTTTGCTCGCCGGATGGCCACTACAGCGCCGCAGGAGTCAGCTGGCTGAATCCTGAACCGCTTCGTTGGCTGAACCGGACGCTCAATCGAAGGTCCGGTTCTCCTGCTCCATGACCCGAATGAAAGTCGTCCGCTTCGACAACTCACGCAGCGCCGAGGCGCCGACGTACGTACATGTCGAGCGCAACCCGCCAAGGATATCCTTGACCGTCTCGTCAATTGGGCCTCGGTAAGGAACTTCGACGGTCTTGCCTTCCGAAGCACGGTAACCGGCCACCATACCGGCGTGCTTTTTCATGGCAGTGTCCGAGCTCATGCCGTAGAAGAGCTTGAAATGCTGACCGTCGCGCTCCACCAGCTGACCACCGCTCTCATCGTGTCCGGCCAACATCCCCCCCAACATGACAAAATCGGCTCCGCCACCAAACGCCTTGGCCACATCCCCGGCAGCAACGCAGCCCCCATCGGATATGATCCGGCCGCCCAGGCCGTGGGCCGCATCGGCACACTCGATGACAGCGGACAACTGCGGGTAGCCGACCCCGGTCTTGACTCTGGTTGTGCAGACCGATCCCGGTCCGATTCCGACCTTGACGATATCAGCACCCGAGAGCAGCAATTGCTCCACCATCTCACCGGTGACCACGTTGCCGGCAATAATGGTTTTGTCGGGATAAGCCTGCCGCACCCTTTCAACATATTCGGCGAAGGATTCAGCGTAACCATTGGCGACATCGATACAGATGAAGTGCAGTTCCGGATGTTGGGCCATGATCTGCGCCAGTTTTTCGAAGTCTTCATCCATAACCCCGATACTGACCATGATCCGGGCAAAGATATCGTCACTCTTCTGCCGTTCGACAAAGGCTCGCCACTCGTCCAGGCTGTAGTGCTTGTGAATCGCACAGAGCATCCGGTGCCCGGCAAGGGCCTCGGCAACCTCGAAAGTCCCGACCGTATCCATATTGGCGGCGATGATCGGCACACCGTTCCACTGCATCTTGCTGTGAAGGAATACGAAGGACCGGTCAAGTTCCACCAGGGCCCGGCTTTTCAGGGTCGAGCGCTTGGGGCGGATCAGGACATCCTTGAAGCCCAGCTTCACATCCGTTTCTACGCGCATGAGAGTCTTCCTTTCTTGCAACAATTAGGTGAAGTATAACCGATTGTCACCATTCCCACCGATTAAAGATGCCGGCTCCGGAAACGTCACAGCTGAATCGACAAAACTTTCACCACAAGATTCTCCTCTGCCGTTACGATCGTCCGATATGCCATGATCTCAACCCCGGACTCGACAGCCTGCCTGAGCAAACGTCCGTATTCCGGATCAATGTGATCGGCCGGCGCAAAGGCCTCTGCTTCCCCCCTCTGCACCAGGAAAAAGACCACTGCCCGCCAGCCATCATCAACTGCCGTCATCAGGTCACGCAAATGCTTCTGGCCGCGCGTGGTGACGGCGTCGGGGAAACAGGCCACACCTTCATCACAGCAAAGAGTGACATTCTTGACTTCCAGTAACACTTTTTCACTTTGGCCTTCGAGCATGAAATCGATCCGGCTATCGGCATACGGGAACTCCGGCCGCACGGTATAACCATGCAAGTCGGCAATCTGATCACTGCGCAAAGCTTCCTCAACAACCTGGTTGGCGCGATGGGTGTTGATATCAACCCAATGACCGTTAACTTCCACCAGCTCCCAGGACCAGGCCAGCTTACGTTTTGGATTGTTGCTCTGTGACAGGAGGACCCTGTGACCTGGCACTGCACACTGCTGCATGCTGCCGGTATTCGGCGTGTGTGCTGTCACCACGCGTCCATCGGCCAACTCCAGATCCGCGAAAAACCGTTTGTAGCGCCTGATCAGTCGTCCTTCAGTCAAAGGCTGAGGTAATTTCATCACAACTCCCTGGTCGTTTCTGTGAAGGCTTATTGTATCGACATCAGTTGCTACCGGCAAGTCACACGGGAAAGAGTTTGACTCTTATGCGCCACTCCCCTAGACTGGCGACATTTCACTCCAAGAGCCTGATATGTCGGGAAAATTCACGCCATGACAAATGATTTACAACCTGTCGAGACACTGCGGCCACTGCATCCGGATGCAGTCCGTATCCTGCCGCTGGGTGGGCTCGGTGAAATCGGACTGAACATGATGGTCATCGAGGCTGCAGGCAGTCTGCTGATCATCGACTGCGGCCTGATGTTTCCCGAAGCCTATATGCTCGGCATCGACCTGGTGATCCCAGACATTGCCGCAATCGCCGAGCGCCGGGATGAAATTGCCGGCATTGTCCTGACCCACGGCCACGAAGACCACATCGGTGCCATCCCCTTTCTCGCCGAGGCGCTTGGCTTCCCCCCAATCTACGGGTCGCCACTGACACTGGGACTGCTTGCCAACAAACTCGAAGAACACCAGCTGAAAAGCAAGGTTGACTGCCAAAGCGTCAAGGTTCGCGAGCCAATTACCATCGGCCCATTCGAGGTTGAATTTTTCCGCGCCGCACATTCGATCGTCGATGGCTGCGGACTGGCGATCCGTACACCCGCAGGTCTGATCGTACATACCGGAGATTTCAAGCTCGACCCGACCCCGGTGGACAACCAGCCCACCGACCTCGGTCGGCTGGCCGCTTACGGTGAAGAGGGCGTACTGTTATTGCTCGCCGACTCCACCAACGTCGAAAACACAGGGCAGACTCTCTCCGAGCGAACGGTCGGCGAGGCCTTCGATGAGCTGCTGCCACAGTGCAAAGGCAAAGTCATGGTGGCAACCTTCTCATCGAATATCCACCGCATCCAGCAGGTCGTCAATGCCGCACAGAAGGTCGACCGCAAGGTGGTCGTATCCGGGCGCAGCATGGTCAGCAACATCGCCATTGCCAGGGAGCTCGGCTACCTCCATATCCCCGATGACATGCTTATCGAGCTGCGCCAGATGCGTGATCTACGTCCGGACAGGATACTGATCCTGACCACCGGCAGCCAGGGAGAGCCGCTCAGCTCCCTGTCACGAATCGCCATGGACGATCACAAAAAGATCAGTATTGAACCGGGCGACACGGTGATTCTTTCCTCGAAATTCATTCCCGGCAACGAGCGGGCGATCACCCACCTGATCAATCATCTCTACCGTCGAGGAGCGGAAGTCCACTACGAGACGACCAGCGAGATCCATGTCTCGGGTCACGCCAGCCAGGGGGAACTCAAGACCGTGCTGAACCTGGTCAGACCGAAATACTTCGTGCCAGTGCACGGCGAATACCGTCACCTGGTCAAGCACGTCCATCTGGCCCGTAGCCTCGGCTGGAGCGAGGAGCACGCCCTCGTCATCAGCAACGGCACCCCGCTGACACTATCTGCCAACGGCCATCGATTTGAGCCGAAGGTGGAAACCGGGCGGGTGTTCATCGACGGTAAAGGCGTCGGTGATGTTGGCGAAATGGAGCTGCGCGACCGCCGTCATCTCGCCAATCACGGCCTGGTCATCGTCTTCCTGGCGCTCAATCAGGGCAGCGGGGCGATTGTCTCCGGCCCTGAGATCATCACCCGCGGTTTCATCCCGGAAGAGGAGAGCGAAGAGCTTCTGCAGGAAGCCAAGAAGCTGGTCTGCGAAATGCTCGAAGAACACAGCCGGGAGGCAATGACTGACTGGGAGGAACTGCGCGTCGAAGTCCGCAAAACCCTGCGACGCCTCTTCAACAAGACAATCGATCGTCGGCCGCTGATCCTGCCGATCATCATGGAGCTGTAAGCCGGGACGCGTGGTGCGGGACGCGAAAAGTCATAAGATGAAAACCTATGATGAATTTTGTTGATGCGATATTGCTTGGCATCCTGCAGGGTGCCACCGAGTTTCTGCCCGTCTCGTCGAGCGGTCACCTGGTCCTTGCCCAGCACCTGATCGGTGACTTCGAGCAACCGGGCGTACTCTTCGACGTCCTGCTGCACGTCGGCACCATGATCGCCGTTGCAATCTATTTCTGGCGCGACCTGATCGGCTTGATCACATCTCTTTGGCGCAGGGATGATTTGGCGCAAACCCAGCGTTTCATGGTTACGCTGCTGATTGCCGGCTCCATCCCGACCGCTGTGATTGGTCTGCTCTTCAAGGACTTCTTCATCGGCCTGTTCGAACGCCCCGATATCGTCTGCATCATGCTGCTGGTCACCGGCACGCTGCTCTGGGTCGCCGAACGTCTGCGTCGGGTCGAGACTTCCCGCAAGCAGATGACATTCGTCGACGCGCTGGTTGTAGGCACGGTGCAGGGTTGTGCGATCATTCCCGGCATCTCCCGCTCCGGCTCGACCATCGCAGCCTTGCTGATGCGCGGCGTCGACGGTGAGACTGCGGCCAGGTTCTCTTTCCTGCTGGCCTTGCCGGCCGTCTTCGGCGCCGCCCTGCTCTCCCTGAAAGACCTTGACCATGTCGCCGGGAGCACGTTCTTGCCCTATGTTGCCGGAACATTCGCAGCGCTTGTGACAGGGCTGTTCTGCATCCACCTGCTTATGGGTGTTATCAGGCGGCGGCGACTGCACTGGTTTGCACTCTATTGCTGGCTGGCCGGTGGCGTGGGGCTGATCCTGTTTTTCTGATCGCAACGGCCAAGCAACCTTTGACCTTTCCCTTGTCATTGCGCTAAGATGACCCGGATTATATCGAGGGCATATGAGCGAAAAACCACGTAAAACCTTTCTCCGTGAACATATCAAAAAAGAGATCGCCGGCCTGGTCTGGATGGCCGCCGGAATCTTTCTTCTGTTGAGCCTGATTTCGTTCAACAACAACGACCCGTCCTTCAACAACAACCTTGACCCGGCATCGATTCACAACTTCTGCGGCAAGGTAGGCGCCTATGTTTCCGACCTCTTCTACCAGGTCATCGGCCTGCCGGCCCTGATGATTCCCTTCGCCTGCCTGCTGTTTGCCTGGCGGCTGTTGAAATTTCGCGACCTGCATCCAAGGGCGTACAAGGCCGTAGCGTTCATCGTCATGTTGATTTCGCTTGCCGGTCTGATCTCCCTAAAAGTTGAAAAAGTCGCCCTGTTCGGGCAGGCCCTGAACCAGGCCGGTGGCTTCATCGGTTTCTTTCTCGCCAGCACCCTGAAAGGCTGGTTCAACCTGACCGGTGCAGCACTTTTCCTGATTGTCTTCTTCTCGGTATCCGCAATGCTCGTCGCTCGCTTCTCCATGGTGCTCTTTCTAGAAGGCCTGCTGGCTCGATTGGCAGATGCCATGGAAAAACGCCGAGCGGCACGTCAGGCCCGTCGGGAGTTAAAAGAAAAGGACAAGCCCAGGAAAGAAAAGGCCCCGGTCATTCGTGAGCCCGAGTCGGTCCCGTCAAAACCCGTCAGAGTCATAGAGAAGAAGATTGACAAGAAGAAGGCCCTGGCCAACCAGGAAACCTTCGATTTCCTGGAACCTTCCGGCACCTATCACCCGCCGTCGCTCAACCTGCTCGACCACGACGGCGAAGTAGCGAAACCAGTGGACAAGGACGCCTTGATGATGAACGCCAGGCTACTGGAGAAAAAACTGCTCGACTTCAACGTCGAGGGCGATGTCTCCGAGGTCAAGCCGGGACCGGTGGTCACCATGTACGAATTCGCCCCGGCACCTGGCGTCAAGGTCAACAAAATAGCGGGGCTGTCCGACGACCTGAGCATGGCACTCAAGGCGCTCTCGATCCGGATTGTCGCGCCGATTCCAGGCCGTGGCGTGGTCGGTATAGAGATCCCGAACCGGGACCGCGAGATGGTGTACCTCAAGGAGATCTTCGCCACCAACGAGTTCCAGAAAACCGGCGGGCGACTGCCGCTCGCCCTGGGCAAGGACATCTTCGGCCATACGGTTGTCGCCGACCTCGCCAAGATGCCTCACCTGCTGGTAGCCGGTTCAACCGGTACCGGTAAATCCGTCTCGATCAACGCCATGATCCTCTCTCTACTCTATCGTGCTGACCCGCGCGATGTTCGCCTGATCATGGTCGACCCGAAAATGCTGGAACTCTCGATGTACGAGGGGATCCCGCATCTCCTTCTGCCGGTCGTCACCAATCCGAAAAAGGCTGCCCTGGCCCTCAACTGGGCGGTTCGGGAGATGGAACGTCGCTACAAGCTGATGGCCGACAAGGGCGTGCGCAACATCGACGGCTACAATCGCAAACTGGACAAGGAAGAGAAGGAGAAAACCAGCAAACGCAAACTGGCACCCGATAACGACGCCGTCATCGACATGATGGAAGAGGACCTTCCAGAAATCGAGATGATCGAAGGTGAAGAGCTCGAGCACGGCCACCTCCCCTACGTGGTTGTCGTAGTCGACGAACTGGCTGACCTGATGATGGTCTCCGGCCGCGACATAGAGGAATCGATTGCCCGCCTGGCGCAAATGGCCCGCGCGGCAGGCATACACCTGATTCTCGCCACTCAGAGGCCGAGCGTCGATGTCATCACCGGCCTGATCAAGGCCAACTTCCCGACCAGGATTTCCTTCAAGGTCTTCTCGCGCACCGACTCACGAACCATCCTCGACCAGATGGGAGCTGAAGCCCTTCTCGGTAACGGCGACATGCTCTTCCTGCCACCTGGCACCGGTGCCGTACAACGCGTTCATGGCGCCTTCGTTTCGGAGATCGAAGTGCAGCGCGTGGTTGATTTCCTGAAGAAACAAGGGCAGCCGGATTACGACAAGTCGATCCTCGAAGCGCCGCCTGCCACTGAGGGCGGCAGTAACGGCGACGACGATTATGATGAAAAATGGGATGAAGCCCTGGCAATCATCGCCGACACCAAGCAGGCCTCGATCTCGATGCTGCAGCGCCGCTTGCGCCTCGGCTATAATCGCGCCGCCCGGATGATCGAAAAGATGGAAGCCGAAGGTATTGTCGGGCCATCTGACGGCACCAGCCGTCCTCGCGAGGTTTTCATCAGCAAGATTGGTGGAGACGCATAAGGACCATCTCCATTTTTCGAGGAGTGGGAAATAAACGCGAAATCAATACGCAAAAGAGGCGACCCCGAGAAGGCGGCCCCTTTCAGATTATTGACAAACCTCGCATCACGTGCGGGGTTTGTTTTTTTTACCTGGCAGGTGGTTTCTCTGAAGTTTAAGGTAACAGATGGTTAATCTATTGTTCTTGTTGCTTTTTTGAAAGACAAAACCGGCGGGTCGCGTCCCGCCCGACGCCATACTTTTGTCCGGCAACAAAAGTATGCAAAAGTGCCTTCTCCTTGCGGAGGGCATCTCCTTTGCCAGGTCTCTGAGACATCCAATAACAACGGGGCTTAATAAGTCGGCCCGTTACAGGGGGCCTTCCTTGCAGTGTGGTCGACAAGGGAAAAGCTAGACAACACAGCTGACGATGCAAGTCTCCACAAAAGGAGAGGCTCTCAAGAGCCTCGGGTCCTGCGGGGGAAATGTAGATACTTGATCAGATAATCTAGTATAAGTTGAGGTTGCCGCTCTTACGATCCAGACATGCCCAGCGCAGCGGGCCCTTTTCTGCTTACTCTTTTGGGCCAGCAAAAGAGTAAGGCGCAGTCGGGGGGCGCAACCCCCGGATTTTGATTTTTTTGTTGGCCTTTGTAATTCAAAAGAAATGGACAACATATTAACCATCTATTGTCCTCTTTATCATGAAGTCTGGCTGAGCTTTGTCAGTAGTCTGAAAACCGACCACACACAGCTTGGCCTATCCGGCAAGCCCCTCCAGTACCGGTCACATGACTGCGTCGACCGGGCTCCCTGAAAAAGAGCCGACCGGCAGATCAAGAACTATACACTGCTCGCAGCTCAAATGTCCGATGGCAATATTACATCACTTGCCGCGAATTGTTTGAAAAACAGCCCGGGGGTGCTAACATTGTGTACTCTGGCGAAACATGGAGACCAAACGATGGATATCAACGATTTAAAGCACTTACTGACGGCCGTACAGAACAGGGACCTGACTGTTGAGGAAGGCCTTGAACGCCTCCGTGTCCTGCCATACGAGGAGACCGACATCGCCAAGATCGATCATCACCGCGCCCTGCGACAGGGCGTGCCAGAGGTGGTCCTTGGCGAGGCAAAGTCGGCGGAGCAGATTGCGACAATCGTAAAGCACATGGCCGCCCACGGCGACAATGTTTTGGTGACCCGGGTTTCCAGAGAAAAGGCCGAATTATTGTCAAATGGCCACCCGAAGGGTGAATACGATCCGGTTGCCCGAACCTTCACGCTACAGCAAAAACCCTTTGTTGATCACGGTCGGGGCAAAATTCTCGTCATCTGTGCCGGCACCTCCGACCTGCCGGTTGCCCGCGAAGCTGTCATAACCGCACGGATGTTCAACAACCAGGTTGAGGAACTGATAGACGTCGGCGTCGCCGGGATCCACAGACTGCTGGCTCACACCAGTGAACTCTGCGAAGCAACCGTGATCATCGTCGTCGCAGGCATGGAGGGGGCCCTCCCCTCGGTGGTCGGTGGACTGGTCGATGTCCCTGTGATTGCCGTTCCCACTTCCGTCGGCTACGGGGCGTCCTTCGACGGCGTCGCCGCCCTGCTCGGCATGCTCAATTCTTGCGCCGGGGGCATCAGCGTGGTCAACATCGATAACGGCTTCGGTGCTGCATTTGCCGCAACCCGCATCAACCGGAAACGGCAAACATGACAACCCTCTACCTCGACACTTTTTCCGGGATCTCCGGCGACATGACCCTTGGCCTGCTGGTCGACCTGGGCATCGTTCTGGACAACCTTCAGGCAGAACTTGGTAAGCTGCCGGTTAATGGCTACCGGCTTGAGCAGAGACAGGAAAAACGCCACGGCATCGGTGGCACGCGGATCGAAGTTGTCTGTGATGACGAACAAAAGTCACGAGCCTGGTCCGAGATTGACGTCATGATTGCCCAGAGCACACTTGCCGCACCGGTGAAAGACACGGCGCGTCGCATCTTCCGTTGTCTCGGCGAAGCGGAGGCGCACGTTCATCAGGTTGACCTGGATGAGGTTCACTTTCACGAGGTCGGCGCCGTCGATGCAATCGTCGACATTGTCGGTAGCGCCATCGGCCTGCACCTGCTCGGAATTCAACGGGTCATTTGTGCCCCGCTACCGATGTCCCGCGGCATGACCAAGGGCAGTCATGGCAGTATCCCCCTGCCGGCCCCGGCTACTCTGCAGATTCTTTCCGGTCTGCCGGTTCGCAATGCCGGCAGTGACCGGGAGCTGGTTACACCGACCGGTGCAGCCATCGCTGCGACTGTTGCCCGGTTCGGGCCGATGCCGGAGATGGCCATTGCCCGGATCGGTTACGGCGTCGGTGGCTGGGAACTGGAAGACCGCCCCAACCTGTTGCGCGGCATTCTTGGCCACCCGGTTCTCGCTTCAGGCCTTGAACATGATCTTGTCACCGTCATTGAATCCCATCTTGACGACTCTTCTCCGGAATGGCTCGGCTCCCTGATCGACAGGCTGATGGACGAGGGAGCCCTGGATGCCGCGCTCGCCCCACTGCAGATGAAAAAGAATCGCCTTGGATCACGTCTGACGGTGGTTGCAAAACCTCATGATGCCGCCAACCTGGCCCGGACGATTTTACTGGAAAGCAGCGCCATCGGAGTACGCATGCACGAGACCCGGCGCATGAAACTGAGACGACAATCAGCAACGGTTCGGACCAATCTCGGTGACGCTGAAGTCAAGTTGATCTACGAGGCAGAGCGACTGTTGCGCATCACGCCGGAGCATGCCAGCTGCCAGCAACTGGCAAAGGCCAGTGGACGCCCGCTACCGGACGTCTTCCGCATCGTCACAGCAACAGCAAACCGCCAATACGGACTGGAGGAGTAAGTGAGCAAGCTGACTCTTTTCCTCGCCAGCAACGCCGGCCTCGGTTATGCCCCGTTTGCGTCCGGGACGTTCGGCACCCTGGCCGGCATTCCGGTCTTCTACCTGACCGGGGAGTGGCCATGGTGGCTGTACATGATCACCATGACCGCCCTGCTCTTCCTCAGCTTCTGGGTGGCCGATGCCGCCGGACAGATCTACGGCGTTGCCGACGACGGCCGGATTGTCATCGATGAGCTGATGGGCTACCTCGTCACCGTTGCCTTCCTTCCCTGGAGCTGGAGCGCGGCACTGATCGGCTTCTTCTGGTTTCGCCTGTTCGACGTCCTCAAACCGCCGCCGGCAGGATGGCTCGACAAGAACCTCAAACACGGTGTCGGCGTCGTCCTCGACGATTTTGCAGCGGGCATTTACGCGGCCATTGCTTTGCGCCTGACCTTGTGGATATTCAACCTCGGCTGATAAAGACAGAGACCTGTCAAAACCGGGCAGATCGGAAACCGGTACCCGATGAAAATCACAATCCTTACCATTGGCGACGAGCTGCTCAACGGCGACCTGGCTGACACCAATACCGCGGCCATCGCCGGGATGTTGACCAGCCATTCGCTGCCGGTGCATGAGGCGGCCACAACAGGTGACCGGGAAACAGACATCGCTGCGGCACTGCAACGCCTGGCAACAACCCACGACGCGGTCGTCGTGACCGGTGGACTTGGCCCGACTGAAGACGACCGGACCGCCAAGGCTGCAGCCTCAGCCTTCAGCAGGCCTCTCAGCCTGAACGACAAGGCGCTGCAACAAATCCGGGCGCGTTTTCGCATCATGCAGCGCAGCATGCATCCTGCCAACGAAAAGCAGGCCATGCTCCCCGGCAGAAGCACGGTGATTGCCAACCGCAACGGCACGGCGCCGGGTTTCCATCTGCAGCATCACGGGACGGAACTTTATTTCCTGCCGGGTGTACCCCGGGAAATGCTCGTGATGATTGACGAATACGTCATCCCGTCGCTGCTGGAACGCTTTCCCGACCCTCCCCTGTTGTGCCAGCAAACTGTCACCGTTTTTGGCTTGCCCGAACCCGAAGTCGAATCCCGAATAACCTCTGCTCCCCTGCCGGAAAGGGTCGAGCTAGCGTTCAATGTCGAACTCCCGGCGGTCCAGGTCAAACTGCGCGCCAGGGGTAAAGATGCACGGAAACTCGTTGACCGCGCCGAAGTGGTCGTCAGGAGGGCCCTTGGAGAGAATGTCGTCGGCTTTGGTAACGAGACTCTGGCGGCAGCAGCAGCGAAACACCTCATCTCGGCTGGTCTGACGTTGTCACTCGCCGAATCATGTACGGGCGGGTTGATCGCCAAGCTGCTCACCGACCAGGCCGGAGCGTCAGCCTTTCTCGAGCGCAGCATCGTGACTTACGCCAATTCGGCAAAGATCGATTGTCTGCATGTGCCGTCGGACATTCTCGAACAGCACGGCGCTGTCAGTGAAGACTGCGCGATGGCAATGGCCCGTGGAGTAAAGACTGCATCGCTGACCGATATCGGTCTTGCCGTGACCGGCATTGCCGGACCGGATGGCGGCACCGAAGACAAACCTGTCGGCACAGTGTTCATGGCCATGACTGGTCCTTATGGCGAGCATGTCGAAAGGTTCCATTTCCACGGCAACCGCGAACAGATACGTATGCGTACTGCCTGTATCGCTCTCGATTGGCTTCGACGTCAGGCCTTGCACCAGATTTCCGACATGACGCAGGAGGACTGATCATGCCTGTCGTCATCTGTGTGTTCGTCGGAGTCGCATTCCTCATCGCTGCAGCCTGGGCAATATCCTGCCGAAAAAAAGTCGACACTCTGCAAACCCGCCTGTCGGAAATGGAAAAAGAGAATGTCTTGCAGGAAGAACTTCTCGAGCACCTTCGCAACCGGGACCGGCTCTTCTTTCGAGACGCCAGGGAAGCAACCTTCATGTTCGACCAGGAAAGCGGTGCCCTGCTCGAGGTCAACCAGATGGCGAAACAGCTTTTGGGGTACGCGCCGTCGGAAACCATTCTCCTGAGCTTCAAGAACCTCTTCTCCCGGGAGCAGCGACGGCGACTGTTGCGAACCATCAGCCAAGCCCGCAAAACTGGTCACGCAGAGGCCCCTGCGGTGAAAATCCGCCGCAAGGACGGCTCTCTGTTTGTCGGCGAAGTGAAGTTCAAGTCAGACCACGTTGATGACAAAGAGATCATCTACGGGACCTTTCGCGACACAACCCAGGTCACCAACCTGCAAATCGAACTGCGCCGGCACAATCGCCACCTGACGCTTCTGAATCAAATCTCTCACCGGGTCGCCGAGGGTCACGATCTGGACCAGACTCTGGAGATCATTCTCGACGAGGTTGTCAGGAGCTTTTCCATATCCGGTGGCGGAATCTTTCTCCTTGAACATCGCGGAACGGAGATGAAGCTGGCCCTGCATCATAACATTCCGGACAATGTGGTTGAGGAGCTCGGACGGATTCAGCCCGGCATGGGCCTGGCCGGAAAAGTCGTGGAAACCGGACGGCCGCGCATGTCTACCAACCTGCAAAAGGACCATCGGCGTATTTCCAGTGCCGTCTTTGCCGACAACTGGCGGGCCTTCCTGGCCGTGCCATTCATCGCCGAGGAAGAGACACTCGGCGTCCTCTTCATCTTTGATCGCGGCCATCGGGTTTTCAACAGGGAAGATGTCCGGCTGATTCAGGCGATCGGCCGACAAGTCGGACCGATCCTGAAAAATGCCGAACTTTTCGATGAGCTGAAGTGGCAGCACCGACTCAATTTTGCCAGCATGCGTGAACTCGAGAGATCACGTTCCGCTCTACGCAGCCACCTGGATCAACTCGAACAGAACCACCGCGCCTTGCAAAGTCTCAATCAGATGAAAAGCACGTTCCTCTCGTTGGCCTCGCATGAGCTGCGCACCCCTCTGACCACGATCATGTCCGGAGCTGAATTTTTACAAGACGCTGCCGGATTGAGACTGGGAGAAAACGAACAAAGGGCCATGGCCGTTATCATCCGCGGCAGTGAGCGACTGAATCATATTGTCGACAACCTGCTGGAGGCCGCCAGGCTCGAAGCAAAAGTGCTCTACATGGCACGTGAGGCATTCAATCCACTGTTAATTATCAGGGAATTGGTCGACGAATATCAGTCCGACTGCTTAAATCGCAAGTTGCGCCTTGAAATTCTTGAATTCCCCGAGCATCCGGTGGTCAGGGGTGATGTCCATCATTTGAAGCGGGCCTTTGACAGGCTTCTGGAAAATGCTGTGAAGTTCACTCCAGAGGGAGGCTGGATCCATGTCAGCGGCCGTGAAATAAGCGGACAGGATGTCGTGTCCCGCGCTCACTTGCTCAAACCATTCTCGGAGAATTTCTTCAGCGGTCGTTTAAAAGACAAGTACCTGGAGGTTGCCATCACTGATAGCGGGATCGGACTTGCCGCAGACGATCAACTGAAGATTTTTGACAAGTTTCACGAAGTCGGCGACATCTCCAGCCATTCGTCATCCCGGGGGAGTTTCGGCGGCAAAGGGGTCGGGCTTGGGCTGACTCTGGTCAAGGGGATCATCGAGACCCATGACGGGTTGATCTGGGTTGAGAGCGCCGGGGTAGACCAGGGCAGTTGCTTCTCGGCTCTGCTACCCCTGAGCAACCCTGATGAGGGGAAACATGTCCTCGGTTAGAGTATTTCTGGGCGTGCCACTCACAGAGGAACTGCAGGAAGCAATCCGCTCGTTACAGGGTGATCTCAAGTCCCGGATTCGCGATATCAGATGGAGCCGACCGGAAAACCTGCATCTGACCTTGCACTTCTTCGGTGAAACCGAACAGGAAAACCTTGAAAAGATCAGGGTTTCTATGCTATCCGTTAAGCGCTGTCATCGGCCTTTCCAGGTCGATGTAATCGGGTTGGGAGCCTTTCCCAGTCTGCGACGCCCCAGGGTCATCTGGCTCGGCCTGAATCCGCAGAACCAGCTCGGGCAACTGCACCGTGATTGTCGTTGTGCGTTGCACGTAGCGGGCTTGGTCACAGATTCCAGGCCATATTCCCCGCATTTGACTATCGGCAGGGCAAAGAAGAGGACAGATGAGCTGACCACCCTGGGTAGCGCACTCGGGCACCAACTGGTCGGGCATCTCCCGGTCGACAGGCTGACGCTCTATGAAAGCCTTTTAAAGCCCGGCGGTGCAGAACATATCCCATTATTTACGATAGGGTTTGACAATGAGACTGATGACTTCCGGTAACAACCAGAAAATTCAATGCAGGTATTCGCCTTGTAAGGAGGGAAAGTAATGGCAGAGAGCGACCGCAACAGAGCTATCGAGCTGGCCATGGGCCAGATTGAAAAACAATTCGGCAAAGGCAGCATCATGCGCCTCGGCGAGGATGCCGTCCTGCCGGATGTCAAATCAATTTCAACCGGAGCCCTGAGTCTGAACATCGCCCTGGGTATCGGCGGTGTCCCACGAGGCCGGATCGTCGAGATCTACGGACCCGAATCTTCCGGCAAGACCACTCTTGCCCTGCACATTGCAGCTGAAGCCCAGAAGGTAGGAGGGGTAGCGGCCTTCATCGATGCCGAGCATGCCCTGGACGTGCACTACGCCAAAAAACTTGGCGTCAACACCGATGAACTGCTGATCTCCCAGCCCGACACCGGCGAACAAGCCCTTGAAATAGTCGAAGTCCTGGTCCGCAGCGGTGCGGTCGACGTCCTGGTTATTGACTCGGTCGCGGCCCTGGTGCCGAGGGCGGAAATCGAGGGTGAAATGGGTGATTCGCACATGGGCCTGCAAGCCCGGCTGATGTCACAGGCCCTGCGCAAGCTGACCGCGACAATCAGCAAGTCGCACACCTGCGTGATTTTCATCAACCAGATCCGCATGAAGATCGGTGTCATGTTCGGCAACCCCGAAACAACCACCGGCGGCAACGCCCTGAAGTTTTACGCGTCCGTGCGCATGGACATCCGCAGGATCGCTTCCCTCAAGCAGGGGCAGGATGCGATCGGCAACCGCACTAGAGTCAAAGTTGTCAAGAACAAGATTGCACCACCTTTCAAGGAGGCCGAATTTGACATCATGTACGGCACCGGGATATCTCGTGAGGGGGACCTGGTCGACCTGGGTGTCGAATGCAACATCGTCGAGAAAAGCGGTTCCTGGTTCTCCTATGGCGAGGAGCGTATAGGACAGGGCCGCGAGAATGCCAAGCAGTTTCTGGTGGAACACCCGGAAACTGCCGCGGACATCGAAGCCCGGGTTCTCGAACATTATGGCCTTAAGCCTGCAGGCAATCCGTCTGAAGGAGAATAATTCATGGACCTCAATGAAATTCTGTCTGTCGGGCTGAAGTCCGGAGCCTCCGACATACATCTCAAAGTCGGGTTGCCGCCGATCTATCGAATTGACGGCACTCTTCGTCCGCTGCCAAAAGCACCACGGATCACACCCGAGCAGACCGAGCAGATCACCGAAGACATCATGAATGATCTGCAGAAGGAGCGCTTTGAGAAAGCCTGCGAGGTCGACCTGGCTTACGGGGTCCCCGGCCTGGGCCGTTTCCGTGTCAACGCGTTTACTCAGCGCGGTTCGGTTTCACTGGTATTCCGTGCCATCCCGTTTGATATCAAGGGGCTTGAAGACCTGCTCCTGCCACCGGTCATCAAGAAGATGGCGATGGCCAACCGCGGACTGATTCTCGTCACCGGCGCCACGGGCTCCGGCAAGTCGACAACACTTGCAGCGATCATCGATTACATCAATGCCAACCGCAAATCACATATTGTGACGATCGAGGACCCGATCGAATTCCTGCATCGTGACAAAAAAAGCATCATCAACCAGCGCGAAGTCGGCTCCGATACCGAAGGTTTTCAGACGGCCCTGAAATCTGCCTTGCGTCAGGATCCGGACGTCATCCTGGTCGGCGAGATGCGTGACCACGAAACGATCGAAACGGCCTTGACCGCTGCAGAGACCGGGCATCTGGTTCTTTCGACCCTGCATACGATTGACGCAACAGAAACCATCAACCGGATCATTTCGGTCTTCCCACCATACCAGCAGCGACAGATGCGCATCCAGCTGACCGCCGTTCTGCGCGGAGTTATCTCCATGCGCCTGGTCCCGAGACTCGACGGTAAGGGTCGTGTCCCGGCGGTCGAGGTCATGATAGCCTCGGCCCGCGTCCGCCAGATGATTGACGACAAGGATCTGACCAAACAGCTGCCGGATGCAATCCAGCAGGGTTACGAGTCCTACGGTATGCAGACCTTCGATCAGTCGTTGATGGGCCTACTCAAGCAAAAACTCATCAGCTTTGAGGAAGCCTTGCGCCAGTGTTCAAATCCGGACGACTTCAAGCTTAAGATATCCGGTGTCTCGTCAACTTCTGACCTTTCCTGGGATGCCTTCGGTGGCGCCGATGAAGACGGTGAGAAAAAAGATTGAGCCGAAAAACGACCGTGACACTCCATGGTCGACGGCCCTGCGGATATTGACTCGCCGCGACTACAGTCAGGCTGAACTGCGGAAAAAACTGATCGACAAGGGTTTTGATACGGAACTGGTTCACACAACCCTGCAGCGTTGCGTCGAACTCGGTTACCTCGACGATGCGCGCTACGCCTTGACCCGGGCGACGAGCCTGATGAGCCAGGGCCGCGCAGTCGGCCATCGGATTCTGGCAGACCTCAGGCAACACGGCATCAGCGAGAAGCTTGCCGAGCAGGCCCTGGCTGCCGCCCGTGAGGCTTGTAACGAAGACACTCTCCTGGCAGGCCTACTGGCCAAGAGGTTTCCCGATTTCAACTACAACACGGCACCGGCCGGTGAAAAGCGCCGGGTCGTGAATTTTCTCCAGCGCCGCGGTTTCACAATCAGCCGCATCCTGGATCAACTGACACGGAAAGGTAATGCAACAGACAATGAAGACCGGGAGTGAAATACGTCAACTGTTTCTGAAATATTTTGAAGACCGCGGCCACACAGTTGTCGGGTCTTCGTCCCTCGTCCCGCACAACGACCCGACCCTGCTTTTTACCAACGCCGGGATGAATCAGTTCAAGGACTGCTTTCTCGGTGCGGAAAAGCGCGATTATGTCCGGGCCGCCACCTCGCAGAAGTG
>Ga0070729_10002396_pt1 | contig 24423 bp, 13 predicted proteins | sample tdDd472_FD_66725 | JGI IMG/M metagenome (GOLD analysis project Ga0070729, IMG submission 66725) | Marine sediment microbial communities from the Atlantic coast under amendment with organic carbon and nitrate - tdDd47.2 | ecosystem: Environmental > Aquatic > Marine > Coastal > Sediment | place... | reverse complement strand
AGTGTCGGGGTAGCAGGATTTGAACCTGCGACCTCCTGCTCCCAAAGCAGGCGCGCTAACCGGACTACGCTATACCCCGTAATAAACTTTTTATCAAAAGAACTGTTTGGCGGAGAGAGGGGGATTCGAACCCCCGGTACCAATTTCTCAGTACGCATGTTTAGCAAACATGTGGTTTCAGCCACTCACCCACCTCTCCAAAATTATCATTAAAAAGAACTATAAAGGCTTTAAAACGATCCCTCAATAATTTTGGGAGTGCAAAAGTAGAAAAACAACTATGAATAACAAACATTTTTTTAAAAATTTGAATAAATCATTGTCTACCATCATTCGTACAGAACAAACAGATGCAAGTAGTATTGTTAAATGTGCTGATTGTGAATTGGTTTTGGTGTGAGTGTTTTTGTTTAGGTTTTGATATTAGGTTGAGTTACATAATTTAAATATTTGTTAAAAACATGCAATTCCTTGACATGTGATAATGCATTTTGTATATTTATAGTCTCTTAAAACAAATTTATCATATCGGTAGAGCCGATTTTTATTAAACAACTTCGCATGATTCATCTTGCTATTGATCATATCATCAATGAGTTAAACGGTTATTTATCTGTTAAGATTTCTGAGACATCCAAAGTGGTCTATAACTCTCTGGTTAAGCCCGACGGGGCGGTTCAGGGCGGAATTGATGACAAAATTGTTACAACCCTGGTAAATATTGAGGAGGAACGTATAGCACGTGATCCGGAAATATATAAAAAGCAAATGGATGGGACTATTCAAATCATTAGGCCCGAAGTTAAACTAAATTTATATCTACTCTTTACCGCTTACTTCCCGTCCGACTATTTTGAGGCATTGAAGATGTTGTCGTTAGTGATTGGTTTTTTTCAGAAAAGGAATACGTTTAACACCTCCAACTCACCCGGTCTTGATAGCAAGATTAAGGATATGAACCTGGAACTTTATACACTCAATATGGAGCAGCAAAATCATCTATGGGGCTCACTGGGCGCGAAGTATACCCCATCGGTACTTTACAAGATGAGGTTAATATCCATCTCTGATGATGAAATTGATGGTACACAGGAGCCCATTACCGAGATTTTTATAAATGAAGATAAACAAGAAACAGATGGTTAATATAATGATTCTATGATCATAAAATATGATATATTATTTGAAGTTAGTGTGTTGCATACCTACTACAAAGAACTATTTTCTGCCGATTTTTCTATAGTGCCCACACCAGCATGTAAAATTCTTCTTGATCGTTTTGGCCTTATTTACCGCAAAGCGGATTTTGGTTTTAAAATATATGCCCCGGTTGTTCCAGATACTGACCCTCCGGAATTAATCAATCCTTTCGATGGATCCAGCCTGAAGTTTGTGTTTACAATGCACTTGAATAATTCCTATTTTGACGGGTTATCGGACCTGCCGGATTTTAGTCCATCAAGGGAACTTTTTTATTTCAGCAACCTTTATGAGGATATTGATAATGACGTGCGCTATCTGGGTGATCAATCTGACAACAACAGGATTGGGAATCCCATAAGGGCTATGTTCAACAATAATTTGAATTATAGGTTCAAAGATCCTGTTAATGCTGCCAGTTTTGGAATGACCGACATTTTTGGTCTTCCATATAGCCTCCAGCATCCCAGTTTTTCCTTTTCAGACCCCGGTGATAAAATTATATCCTTTCAACATGATTTAGGGGCTATCCCTGGTTTTAAAAATGGAAGGTATTTAATAGTTGATGACAAGGCTGGCGAATTAGGATTTTATTACAACACTGAGGTGTATGGTAACGATTTATTTGGGGTCATCGAAATATTTTCCAATACAGAGGATTTTACAGAACCCTCAAATAACCTGGTTCCTGCAACGTATCGGTTTGTAGAGAATGATGTTATCAGTGGAAAAGGAACTTATAATATAGGTTTTGCTGCCAGCACAAGAAAGTGGATGTATGTATGCCGAAAAAATCCGGAAAATTCAGGCAACGGTATCGACGTCGGTAATTTAACAGTGGAAGGCCCTGTAACCTTCAGTAAAGCTGGTGGTGATGATGTTGAAGAAAGGAGAATACTTGCAGACAGCCAGTTAATTTCGGCAGAAGAACCGGTAAATGTTGTTCTAAAACACAGTGGAATCAAAATTCGTGATCTGCCAAATCCTGTGATGGGAAGTGTTTTAAAGCAAGATAACAGCGAAATATTTTACGAAATGTACATATATGTTTAATTAACTAATAACAGATATTATGAGTTACAAAACCCCGGGTGTTTATGTTAAAGAAATATCCATATTTCCTCCTTCGGTTGCCGAAGTGGAAACGGCTATCCCGGCCTTTATTGGATATACCGAAAAGGCAGAGAAGAAAGGAGAACGTTTAATTAATGTTCCAACAAAAGTTTCGTCTCTGTTAGAATTCACTAACTACTATGGAGGCGCATACGAAATTCCATCTGTTGATGTTGAGGTGGATGAAGACAACAACTATGCGGTTTCAGAAATTACAATCAGCGACAAGTATTATATGTATGATGCCCTTCGACTGTTTTTTGACAATGGAGGAGGGGATTGCTATATAATTGCTGTTGGTCTGTATAAAGATGATAATATCGATATGGGAGATGAAGCTGATCCGGATGTTAGTCCAGGGTTCAGGGTTGGGCTCGATAAATTGAAAAATTTTGATGAACCTACTATAATCCTCTTCCCTGATGCAGTATTATTATCTTCGGTTAATAACCTGTATGCTTTGCAGAAGCTGGCTCTTGAACAATGTAACAACCTTCAGGACAGGGTGGGTGTTTTTGACCTGTCAGAAGATACTGGATGGAACGAGGGTATTGAAGAATTCCGCAACAGTGTGGGAATAAACAATCTGAAATACGGTGCAGCCTACACCCCCTGGTTGTTTACAACCTATGACAAGGATGTCGACTTCAGTATTTTCAAAGACAATGTTACCGATAGTGCCGATAGTCCGCTTAATCTGGAGCTGCTTACTTCGGACAGTGATTTGAATGATCTTGTGAAAACTGCCAATACCGTAGTGGCTGATGTTGCCACTGTGGTTGCAACCGTTGATGGCCTGTTGAGCGGTGATCCTACCATTAAGGATCATTTCAAGGAGCTAAAAAATGCCTACCTGGCTTCATTGACTGATGGCGATTTTAACGCCTTATTGAATTATCTTCGAAGTGTAGCTGTTGATCTTGCTGCCTGGGCAAACGACTTACAAGGCCAAAACCTTGTAAATGACTTAAATTCATATGCGGATCAGATTCTGAAAACAGCTGTATTTAACTTAATTGGAATCGAAAAAAATCCTCAAATTCAAGCAGTTTCAGGAAAGAACGATGCCGGTACAGATGGTGATTATGCTGATTTTGAAATACCGCTAAGCTGGCTCGAAGAATTCGATACCGATGATGATGATTTAGCCCTTGATGATATTTTATCGGATGGAGCAGATTATACATCGCTGGTCGATGCGGCAATTCCTGCCCTGCAGTCAATATTTGATAGTATTAACGAGTTTATTGATCAGATTGCCGCGGCAGCCAATACTCATTCATCTAATGCTCAAACAACACTTTATGAAAACCATACCATCATTGCGAATATTGTTAACAACATCAAAAAAGAGATGTCGAGGATACCTCCCAGTGGTGCTGTTGCGGGGATTTATGCAAAAGTAGATAACGACAGGGGAGTATGGAAATCTCCGGCTAATGTGAGTTTGAATTCCGTTTTTAGTGTTTCCGAATTTATTGATAGCAATGAGCAGGAAGGATTGAATATCGATGTTAATGCCGGAAAATCTATCAACGCCATACGTCCTTTCACGGGAAAAGGAATTTTGATTTGGGGCGCGAGGACGCTGGCAGGCAACGACAACGAGTGGCGATACATATCTGTTCGCAGGTTTTTCAATATGGTGGAAGAATCTGTTAAGAAATCTACTGGTTGGGCAGTTTTTGAGCCCAATGATGCCAATACATGGAATAAGGTTCGTGGAATGATAGAAGGATACCTGTACCAAAAATGGCAGCAGGGTGCCCTGCAGGGAGCCAAACCTGATGAAGCCTATTTTGTAAAGGTTGGTTTGGGCCTCACTATGACTCAGCAGGATATACTGGAAGGTAGGATGATCGTGGAAATTGGAATGGCCGTTGTAAGGCCCGCCGAGTTTATCATCCTCAAATTCTCACATAAAATGATCGAATCATAAACATCATCAATTCATTAAAAGCAAAACAATTAAAAACATAAAGTTATGGCTTACCCAATGACAGTATTTCACTTCCGGGTTGAATGGGGTGGAACCCAAATAGGCTTCTCAGAAGTGACCGGGTTGAATATAGAAGTTCAACCCATCGAATACCGCGACGGACTGAGTCCGGAATATTCAGTAGTAAAGATGCCTGGACTAAAAAAATATGGCAATATAACCCTCAAACGAGGTGTATTCAAAGGGGACAATGAATTTTATACCTGGTACAACGAGATCAAACTCAACCAGCCAGAGCGAAGGGATATCACCATCAGCCTGCTTGATGAAGAGCACAACCCCGTAATGGTTTGGAAGTTGATCAATGCATGGCCTACTAAGATTACCTCTCCCGACCTGAAAGCCAATGGTAATGAGGTTGCTATTGAGCAATTGGAGATTGCACACGAAGGTGTTAGGATTGATAATGATTAACAGCTGATTATAAAACAGATAAATAGTTTCCATGGCAGATGTGCACAATATCCCGGTTGGATTTCATTTCTCAGTTGATTTTGGCCTCGGTGAACCAGGGATTGACCACCGTTTTCAGGAGGTTTCCGGTTTAGGGGCAGAAGTGAGTACAGAAGATCTTCGTGAAGGTGGTGCTGATGTTACCTATAAATTACCTACTGGTATCAAGTTTAACAACCTTGTTTTAAAAAGAGGGTTCATAGTGGATTCATTGGTTCTGGATTGGTGTAGAGATGCCATAGAGCAGTTTAAATTTCAACCCAGCGACATTGAAGTCATTCTTCTGAATGAAAAACACGAACCTCTTGCCAGTTGGAGGTTTCTGGGAGCATGGCCTGTGAAATGGTCTATTTCAGATTTCAAAGCCCAGGATAATTCATTGGTAATAGAATCGATGGAACTTGCTTATCGAATCATGCGAAAACAATAAAACATGCCGATCGAAATCAAAGAACTTATTATTAAGGCTGAAATTAGCGACCAGCAGGGTAGCGAAAGTAGTTCTGCCAGGCCTGGCAAAAAGGAGAAGCAGAAGCTTATTCAGGAATGTGTAGAACAGGTATTAGAAATTCTTAACAGAGAAAAGGAGCGATAAATGGCCGGACCATTGAAAAAGATGATCATCGAAGCACACCGTCAGCCGGATTACTCCGACTCGGCGGTAGAAACGTTTACCGTGATGTTCAATCCAACGGCTTATACGCAAAAGTATGAACTGGAATATCAGGATGAGCAAGGTGCCGGATCTACCGGAAGTCCACAGGTGTTTGGGAAGATCAAACCCCAGGATTATACCTTCGAACTGGTTTTTGATGGAACCGGCGCGGTTGTTGAAGAGAAGGACGTGCACAAAGAAGTTGAGTTTTTTCTTAAGGTTACCGGAAAGCACGATGGGGAAATCCACCGTCCACTATACCTGATGATTTCATGGAGCACTCTGTCGGTGAAATGCGTTTTAAAATCAGCTGAGATCACCTATAATTTATTTAAATCCAACGGTGATCCCTTGCGCGCAAAGGTTAAGGCAACATTTTCCGAGAATATCGAAGAAACACTTCGAGTGGCTAAGGAAGGGAAAAGTTCACCAGACCTTACCCATGTTCGAATGGTTCATGACAAAGCAACCTTGCCATTGATGGCATTTAGGATTTATGGCGATTCATCCTACTATTTGCAATTGGCTGGTGCCAATGGATTAAAGCACTTCAGGAATTTGGCCACCGGAACCGAGTTGAGTTTTCCTCCCATTAAAAACACCTAATTAATAATGCCAGAAGACCGACAAATACCAACATCAGCACCATCAGACAGGCCATCTTTTAAGGTTTTCTCTGAAGGAAGCCAGATGAGTGAAACTTACCAGGTGCTTTCTGTTGTGGTTACTAAACAGGTCAACCGAATTAGCTCGGCACAAATTACATTTAAGGATGGTGACCCGGCGCAGGAAGATTTTCCAATTAGCAACTCCGATGATTTTATTCCGGGAAAACAGATTGAGATACTGGCCGGTTATCACTCTGACGAGGAGACTATTTTTAAGGGTATTGTCGTGAAAAATAGTGTTAAGGCCCGAAAGGATAGTCCTTCCGTATTTCAGGTTGAATGCAGGGATGAGAATGTTAAACTCACCGTTGGACGAAAGAGCAAATATTTTTACGAATCGAAAGACAGCGAAATTATCGAGGAGATAGCTTCTGCAATTGACCTGGATAAAGAAATTGAAGCCACCACCTTTGTACATCAAACGATGGTACAATTCAATTCAACCGACTGGGATTTCATCGTTTCGCGTGCCGATGCATCGGGTAAACTGGTATTTACCGAGGATAATAAGTTATTGGTTAAAACTCCCGATATGGATCAGGAGGCTGTACTTTCATTACGTTATGGAGGAAATATACTTGCCTTCGAAACCGAGATGGACGCACGCAATCAATATGCATCAGTTAAAGCTACTTCATGGGATGGTTCCAGCCAGGAGGTAATCGAATCCGAATCCGCAGCTTTTTCAGGGACTTTACCAGGTAACATTGATCCTGATGAACTCTCCGGAATTATTGGACTTGATGACTATTCATTATCTCATGGTGGAAGTATTAAAGATGTGGAATTGCAGGAATGGGTCAATGCCAGGATTTCAAAAAGTAAGCTATCCAAAATACGGGGCAGGATTCAGATCCAGGGATTTGGAAATGTCAAACCTGGTAACCTGGTGGAGTTGAATGGCATGGGCGACCGCTTTAACGGTACCGCATTTGTCTCATCGGTACGGCATGATATAAACACCGAAAATTGGATTTCAAATATCGGTGTTGGTATCTCGAAAAATTGGTTTGCTGAAGAAGCGAAAGGAGTAAATGACGTGGAGGCTGCTGGTATGTTGCCAGCTATTCGAGGTTTACAGGTCGGGGTAGTCACTGCCCTGGAGGGAGATCCTGACGGAGAGTTCCGTGTTCAGGTTCGTATGCCGCTAATTGATGAGTCAGAAGGAGTATGGGCACGTCATGCCTTGCTGGATGCTGGTGAAAACCGTGGGTCATTTTTCAGGCCTGAGATTGGCGATGAAGTTGTACTTGGTTTCTTCAATGATGACCCACGCAACCCTGTAATTCTTGGCATGTTAAACAGCAGTGTAAAACCGGCTCCCATTGCACCTGCGGATGATAACCACGAGAAGGGATTCGTTACCCGAAGCGAAATGAAACTCATGTTTGACGATGATAAAAAAATCATTCAAATTGAAACACCCAATGGAAATGTTATGACCTTCAGCGATGATGAAGGGAAGGTGGAAATCGTTGATGAGAATGGTAATAAAATGACAATGGATTCAGCAGGCATATTGATGGAAACCAGTAGCGACGTCAATATTAAGGCAAATGGTGATATCACCATCGAGGGAACCAATGTTAACCTGAAAGCAAGCGCCAGTTTCAAAGCAGAGGGCGGTACAGGGGCCGAATTATCAACTGGCGCAACAGCCATTTTAAAAGGATCGATAGTACAAATTAATTAATAAAAATATGCCAGCAGCAGCAAGAATAACAGATATTTCAACCCATGGCGGCACCATTATCGGGCCGGGAGTTCCTACAGTTTTAATCGGGGGTATGCCGGCAGCCGTTGCTACAGATAACCATGTGTGCGCATTGCCACCTGTTGGTCATCAGCCAACTGTAAGCCCCTTCCCGATAGGAAGTGTAACGGTGCTTATCGGCGGAAAACAGGCGCTACGAACCGGAGATGTTTGTATTTGCGGCGCATCAGCAGCTATTGGATTACCAACAGTAATAATTGGATAATATGGAATCAGATCATCTATTTATAGGTACAGGATGGGGGTTTCCCCCAACATTCAGAAAAACCGACCAGAAACTGGAAATGGCATCGGGCAGAGATGATATCGAACAAAGTCTTGAGATTTTATTAAGCACACATGTCGGTGAACGGATTATGCAACCCAAATATGGATGCAACCTTGACAGGCTGATCTTTGAGCCACTAGATTCCACACTGATAAGTTATGTTAAAGAGCTGATAGAAACAGCCATATTGTATTTCGAGCCGAGGATTTCAGTAAATGATATTTTACTTGAAACAATTCATACTGAAGGAAAACTCGAGATCACCATCGACTACACCATTGCTGTTACCAATACCAGGTTTAATTACGTGTATCCATTTTATAAGACGGAAGGAACTGAGGTGTAGTAAAAAGACTGATGACTGAAGACTGAGAACATTGAACATCGAATTGATTAAACTGAACAATGAATAAAAAGTGCTTTAAATTGAATCCACTGCAACGTGATGGGACCAATCAAAACCAACGATTGGTGCATGCCTTACACCCTTCTTATGTATCGGTGGATGAAAGGGATATTGAAGATTTGCTGGTTTACACCCGCAAGTTGTCCGGGCTCATCCGGTATCACAATCATTCCAACGAAAGGGATGGTGATTGGTTCCTTTTCATTGAAAATGATATCAGTACACTGGTTTCTATTATACTTACCCAGGATCTCGAAGACCTGAAATCTTCATATGACCTTGCCTATCAAAAGACAAACTCTGGTGTTATTGATTTGAAATTGACAGGAATCAAAGACCAGTTTATTTTATTGTTCAATCAATTTGCTGAAGTTGATAAATGGTATTCTGGCTCAGTAAAAGGACTGGGTTTGGAAGATGCCCTAAAGATTAAAATTTTGTCTTCCTTTAATGAAAGCCTAAGAAATACACTTTCGTTGTGCGAAATATTTAAGGAAGGAACAGGCGAAGACCCATGTGTTGCTGACATGAGTACATTTAATTCCCTTTGGAATATAGAGAATATTGAAGGCAGCAGTTTGGTTGATGATCCTGCAGCACTACTTACGGATGCTGAAATTTTGGATGAATTTGCTTTGGAGCTTAAAAAGATTTTTGAAACGGTTTTCCAGGGAATCAGGGAAATTCAGGTTGCTGCACCTGATTACCTCGAAGAAACACTGAACGATTATCCCGAGCATCAACCTTATATGGCCTTGTTTCTCACATTTTTAAATTTATTTATTCATGCCCGCGATCATTTGAATACACTTACCCGCAGACATCTCGATTTTTATTACAAGGATGTATTGCAATTAGAAAGTGCACCAGAAAATCCCGACCAGGTACATCTGATTTTCGAATTGGCCAAATCCTTCCAATCCCATTTAATCGAACAAGGAATATTTGTCAAGGATGGGAAAGATAACAATGGTGCCGAAATACTTTTTACAGCCGATGATGAACTGGTTGTTAATCAGGCCAAAATTGATGAAACCAACAGTTTTAAATCCATATTTATCGATAAAAAGTATGAAAGTCCAAATCCTGGAAAAGACACATCATACATTATAAAAAATATTTATGCAGCCCCCATGACCAACTCATCTGATGGTGAGGGTGAAGATCTGGAAGACGCTGATGGTAAATGGCAAACCTTTGGAAGTATAAAAATGCCTTATGGTGAAGTGGGCTTTGCCATCGCCTCACCCATTCTTCAATTGGCCGAGGGCCAACGGACGATCACTTTTACCTTTGAGTTTGACGACCCACAGGCATCCGTTTTTGAAAAGAATTCATTTTATCACAATTATGTGACTTGCGAGCTAAAGAACAATGTAAAGGTTCAATTTAGCGGCGAGAAAGAATGGATCACGGGTGCAATAACATCAGTTGAGCTAGATAAATTGGGGCAAAATAAGGGGCAATATGTTTTTAAGGTTGAACTGGGGGCGGAAGCCGATCCCCTTGTGAACTACGATGAGGAAGTGCTGTCTGCAGGATTTGACACAAAATACCCGGTTGCCCGCTTTATTATGGATAATGAGGGCCTGGATGTGCTGCAATTGTCCGGGTCTTTTGAACCCCTGAACAATTTTAATGAAGTTGGTGATGTGGATGAATGGCTGGTAAACCGTGTCCTTGCATTTTTAAATGGTGCTGAAACTGCTGAAGATATTGCAGGTACGGAACCGCAGATAGGCCCCGTTGTTGATAACCCAGAAACAGGTTACGGTGACCAGATAGATGATTATGACATCGGTGTGTTGGTCGCGACAAGGATGCTTACTAAAAGGGATGGTTTAGGCTCGGATGGTTTTACCAACCTGAAACAGCTTGACGATGTTGATGGTTTTGGGATTGATAAATTGAACGACCTGCTTTTTTCTTCCGATTGCGCAAATGTTGATGCTGTCCGGAACAATGCAAATGTTTGGGATGAGGACACGGAATTCAGTAAGGGCGAATATGTATTTTATGAGGATGAACTTTACGGATCGCGTATATCATCGAACAAATCTTATCGTCCCGATGTGAACCCTGATCAGTGGCGATATGTTGAAAAATCTTTTCCTTACAGATTTTTCAGACCACTTGAGTTGCTGAAAATTAACCTGAAGGTTGATGTCACAGGATTGAAAAACATTGTTATCGAAAATGATATTGGAACACTTAATGCTGCCAAGCCATTTATGCCATTTGGGCCTGTACCAAAGGTGGGGAGCGCTTTTTATATCGGTAGCCACGAGGTGTTTAAAAAATGTCTTTCAGGCACCATCCAAAATGAAATTAAGATCCATCTCAATTGGACCGACCTGCCTGATGGCGGTTTTAACAGTCATTATGCGAACTATAAATATTACAATGGGGCTAATTACGTGAAATACTTTAATGGCAATAATAACCATTTCAAAACGGATATCGAAGTATTACACGGAAATGAATGGAGCACCGTAGAAGAAAACCAATCGCTATTTGATTCCAATGGCAGCGCTTTAAAACCTGATAAAAAGTTTGAATTGGATGATATTTTCAGTGATAGGAATACCAAACTCGATCCCTTTGAGGCCTATGCTTTGGGTTTTGAAAGGGGCTTTATCAGGTTTAAGCTCAACCAGCATTTTTTTCACAAGTTTTACGCTGAAGTAATTACCACGGCTGCACTACGCGATGGAAATGTTGGCACGCCAAAAGAACCCTACACCCCGGTAATCTCCGAAATTTCACTTGATTATAGTTCCCTTCAGGAAATTGATTATAGCGCTTATTCAAAAAAGGACTTTGACGACAGGGTTGAACAATTGTTTCACATTCGTCCATTTGGTATCAATGAGTTTTACCCTGTTGCTGGTGATCCTGATGAAGATGTCTTTACCAGTAAAATGCTGGTTCCCGGATTCTTTGTGAATGAATACGATGAAGATACAGGTGATGTATTAACCAACGCAGACGGAGAACCTCTGACAACCGATGCTGAGGGCACACTATTTATTGGCATCGAAGACCTTGAGCCGGAGCAAAACCTGGCTATCCTTTTCCAGGTTGCCGAAGGAAGCGAAAATCCCGAAAAGGAAAAACAGGAGGTGATCTGGTCGTACCTGTCGAATAACAACTGGATTGATTTTGACATAACAGAAATCCTGTCTGAAAACACAAATGGCCTTTTGACATCTGGAATAGTTAAGCTCACCATGCCCAAAACTTTGACCAGCGACAATTCAGTTTTACCTTCAGGGAAGTATTGGATAAAAGCATCACTTGCCCGTGAAAGCGATGCGGTATGTAAAATAATAACCATCTTGCCACAAGCTATAAAAGCAACATTTTCGAAAAGTGATGAAAATGATCTGGAGCGCCTGAAAGAGCCGTTTGCAGCAGAATCGGTTAGCAAACTTAAAATCGGTCAGGCTGCCATTAAAAAGGTATTGCAACCTTATGCCTCATTCAATGGTAAGGTCGAGGAAATGCCTGCTTCTGCTGTGGATATTACCGGTGATGAACGGTTTAATAAGGAATATAATGAGTATTATATCCGCATCAGCGAACGTCTGCGACACAAAGGACGGGGTATCTCCATTTTTGACTATGAACGCTTGGTACTCCAGCAGTTCCCTGAAGTATACAAAGTTAAATGTGTAAACCATACAAGTGAAGAATGCGAGCATCATCCCGGGTATGTTACTGTTGTGGTGATTCCTGATCTCCGTAATCAGAATGCTGTCGATCCCCTGGAACCCAGGCTGAGCCTCAATAAATTGGAGGAAATAACTAACTTTCTCAATACACTTATCTCCGACTTTGTAGAATTGGATGTATGCAATCCTGTTTACGAGGAGGTAAAGGTTTCGTTTAACGTCAGGTTTTTGCCTGGCAAGGACAAAGGATTTCATACCAATAAATTACAGGAAGATATCCAGCGGTTCCTTACGCCCTGGCTATACGATGAGGGGAAAGACCTGGTTTTGGGTGGCAGTATCCACCGGTCTGCCGTATTGAATTTTATAGAGGAAACCGATTATGTTGATTTCCTAACCGACTTTAAGATGTTTCACATCGATGCCAGTGGTGCAACACAGGAAGTTGAAGAAGCCATGGCATCCACATCAAGTTCAGCCCTTGTTTCGAGTAAAGAACATGTTATTAACTTCGATATTACTGTAGAATGTCTGAAATAGAATATCTCATAAAAAACCTATCGCTAAAGGAAAGCCAGGATTATAATTTCCTTCGCACCGAAGGATTGGGCCATATCGAGAAATTGGCAAGCAAGCTATGGACGGATTATAATATTCATGATCCTGGAGTTACCATACTCGAATTACTATGCTATGCGATTACCGATTTGGGCTACAGAACTGATTTTGAGATCAAAGATTTGTTGACCAGAATTAAAGACGGAGCAGATCCCGAATCTGGAGATTTTTTTACAGCTGCAGAGATTCTTCCTTCATCTCCCGTAACTTTTGATGACCTGCGCAAGATGTTGATAGATATTTCAGGTGTCAGGAATGCCTGGATCACCAAAAATCAGGAAATCAACTATTGCCTGGATATAGCTGCAGCAAAACTAAAAGAAGAGTGCACAAAAAATAGTGATGAGTTGCTTCAACCTTTGAATGGCTTGTATGATGTGTTGATTGAAACTGAAGATAATGTCAGCGATAAAATAAGGTTAACTTATGCAGCAAAAAAGGATAGTGAAGGTACTGGAGACTATGAAGATGTTGGGCTGAAAGGCGTTGAATTTAAAGCGCTTTACCCGTTTAAACTGGTAACAGTAGGAGTGTATGCAAATGCAGTTGGAGATATCAACATTCGCTTACTCAAAAAGGATGAAGCCGGTGTTTATCAGGAATTATTTACAACAACCACAACTCTTGATCAGGCAAATGTTAAAACTGAAGTTGAACTTGGATTTCAGCTAACAAAAGGTGAGTATCGTATGGATGCAAATGGTACTTTACCATTTCTATTTGTCAATGATGAGTACGATTACTCAAAAGTTTACCCTAATTTATTGAGCTTAACCAGTGGGTTTAATGGAGCAGTTGCAAATTCAAAATTCTACTTTTTTTACGATTGGAAGGTTTCGTATTTGGTGTTGCCATTTGATAAGGAGCAACTGGATTCAGGGGAAATGAATGATACCATTTGTGGTTTGCAGGAGAAGGGTACCGGAGGGCCCGGCGGATTTATCCTTCCCAATGATAAGGGATTGCAATTTAATGTTTATGGGCCGATGTTTCTGGAGGCAGTTCAGGTTTTTGCCGAATCTGCCGGTTCTGTTGAAATAAGAATACTCGATCCGGCTGATAACGAAATTTTTAAAAATTCATTCAATCTTACTGCCGATCCCGATGGTGAAAGACTTCCTGTTGGACTCAGGTTTGATCCCGGAAATAGCTATAAAATATTGGCAAGTGGTTCCGTAAAACTTTTCAGGGACACGCTGATCACCAATTTCCAAACGGAACCTAACCCTGTCCTGGATATCATTGAAGGAAGCCCAACTCCTGATTACTACTTTTTCTTTTACAACTGGGAGGTCAGGCACTACCAACCGTTTCCGTATACTGCATATCTTACCAGCGAAGAAGTGTTGCTGTCGGTGAAGGATACGATCTATAAGCAGCGAAACCTTTGCGAGGACCTGATGCATATACGGGATTTACAAAACGAATTCATTGCTGTGTGTGCTGATATAGAAGTTGCAGATGATGCTGATATTCAAAAAGTATTGGCCGACATATTTTTTGAAATGGAATTTCATGTTTCTCCACCGGTAATATTTTACACCATTGCTGAACTTCAGGATAAAGGATATACAACAGATAAAATTTTTGAAGGGCCTCGACTTCAGCACGGATTTATTGATGACGACGAATTTAAAGCTATCCAGCGCAGGTGTTATTTACGTACCTCCGATATTATTCAGATAATTATGGATGTGCCGGGTGTAGTTGCCGTTAAAGAGATTAAATTACTAAGTTATACCGAGGTAAGTACCGAAAATCCGGTAAAAACGGGCGACACTGTAGTGGTGTTGGAAGGTGTAACTTATATTGTTAGAGAGGAAGAATGGATACTTGAATTGGCTGACCCCGGTAAAATGGCACCGGATTTCGATCCCGAAAAATCAAAGATTATTTTTTACAAGGATGGCCTTCCTTATCTGCCCGACAGGAATAAGGCACTGGATCTTTATAACGAAAAACGATCGGTAATGGTTTCGCGAAAATTGCAGGGTATCGAACGCGATTTCCCTGTACCCTTGGGTGAATTTATGGATGTCGAACAATACTTTCCTGTTCAGAATGATTTGCCGGCAACATACAAAGTAGGCAATTACCGGGTGCCAGAATCCGAATCTGATTTACGAAAAGCACAATCCCGTCAACTGAAAGGATTCCTGATGTTTTTCGAACAGATTCTGGCCAATTATATGACCCAACTATCGCATATCAGGGAGTTGTTTAACTGGAAGGACGATGCGGTAAAAACCTATTTTACACAAGTAGTGAAGGGCATTGTTGGTTTGGAGGAAATTTATATTTATGATGAATCCATTTCCGATCCCGGTATGGCTGAACAAATGTTCGATAAACTAAATCACATCATCGAATCAAAAAAAACTGCAGAAGGCCGAAGGAACCGTTTCCTGGATCACCTTATCGGAAGGTTTGCTGAAGATTTCACCCAGTATAGCCTGCTTATGTATTCAGTTTATAAAGAGGCTTCAGCCCTGGAGATCATCAACGATAAACGGGATTTCCTGGCAGATTATCCCTTGCTTAGCCGCGACAGGGGAAGAGGCTATGACTACCGTTTTCCTTTTGAGGCTGAAAACATTACGGGTTTACAAAGAAGAGTTGGCCGTTTACTTGGTTTTGATAATGTTTACAGAAGAAATCTAGCCGGAAACCGTCTGAGGATTGATAGATTGGAAGTGGGTGAAAGCGAGGGTTGTCCAAAGTACAGTTGGCGATTTGTTTATGTCGATTCAGAAGGGATCACCCTGTTCAAGAGCATCTGCTGCGAAAACCGGGAAAATATCTGCACCTTATTGGATGCTGCAATTTTGATTGGTGCCTGTGAAGATAATTATTTATTTGACGAGGATAATCAACATTGGAAACTATTGAACAATTGTGAAGATGGAGAAGTGATCGGCATATTTGAAACCATCGACGAGGAGGCAGTAATTGAATTGAGAGACTATTTTAAATACCTTTCCGAAAACGAAGGCTTTCATGTTATCGAGCATATCCTGCTAAGAAAAAGAATTCTTGAAGATGTCTTTATGCCCGTTCAGCTTAATTCTCCAGGTGTAGACTGTGAGGATGCCTGTGTTGAAGTGCGGGATCCTTATTCTTTCAGGGCTACGGTTTTTTTGCCCAGTTGGCCACTTAGGTTTCAAAGCATCCGTTTCCGTAAAATGGTAGAACGGACTTTACGGCTTGAAGCCCCGGCCCATGTTTATCTTAAAATATGCTGGATTAGCCACTGCGACATGCTGACATTTGAAAGAGTTTACAATGATTGTATGGCAATTTTTGCCAAAGTCGGTGTTGCATATAAAGGCTATCCCAAAATAATGCTGAGTGATTTTTCACCCGGAACGGATGAATACCAGTTGTTGGCCAATCACAGCGAAATGCTTGAAAAGCTGATCAATAAAATGCATAGTATGGACAATGTGAAGCCATTGGCCAGCCTGCACGACTGCTTGAACCCGGACAGTGAAAACCCACAAATTACACTCAATCAGATGAGTTTAGGAACGAATTAATTAACACGTAAATCATTAATAAAATGGATACGCAGAATTTTTTTCCGGATTTTCAAGCCAACCAGGTATTAACCAACACCCAATTGAACCAATTGCGCCAGTACCTGGATGACCAGACCCGCCTAAGCAGGGTAAGGTTGGTTGGAACAGGTATTATTTGTGGCCTCTATGCCAATTTAGAGGACAACGATTCAATACGGATATCAGCAGGTTATGGTATAACTTCAGATGGCTATATCATCGAACTGAAAGAGACAACTTACAAAAACTATCGATATTATACCGATCCTCATACTGTTGAGCCTGAAGATGATTTGGAGGAGCCGTACCCTGTATATGAACCCTGGCAGACCAAGCCAATACCGCATCAGCAAATCGATATTTTGGAGTTGTTGAGCGATGAGGTACTTGAAGCCCCCGAGTTTGTTGAAGAAGAAGATAACCCGGCAATAGAATTAACACAGGAGGTTTATGAAGATAAAATTCTGGTGCTGTATCTTGAAATGTTGGATGATCCGCTCAAGTCGTGCATAGTTACCGATTGCAACAATAAAGGTGAAAATATAGTTTTAACTGTCAGGGCACTATTAGTCAATAAAGCTGATCTGGATGAGGTTCAACTCTGTTCTGGCAAAGATGAGTTGGTATATGTTCCCCGCCTTATTTCATACCTTCAAACCCAGGGCCAAAACCTGGCTGACCTTAAGAGTAGCAGCGAACTGAACACAGCATACACGGCAATCTACGAACATACAGCCAAGCAAATACACATTGAAGTATCAAAGGCTTATGTAAAATACATGGACGTGTTAAACCTTGAACCTGAATTTCAATCCGATATAGATAATTTGCAGTCTACACTGGACCAGGTTCTTGGCACTGGATTCAACCAGTATCATTTTGATTTTATTCGTGATCTGGCTAAAGCCTACAACGAATTCGCCGAAGCGGTATGCCCACTGGTAGAAAAATGTATGTTCGATGGAGATTTTCCACGACATCTTATGCTGCGTGATTTTGTGGAGGACGGTGGTTTGATAGGCGAAAGTGGGAAATACAGGCATTATTTTGTTCCTTCACCTGCCAGAAATGTAATCCATGAAGATCTTGAAAAGGCACAAAAACTTTTTATTCGCATCCTCAACCTTGCAAAAAATCAAAATTTTGGATCAGATGATAAACTGAAGATTACACCGGGTCAAACCCTTCAGTTTAAACTGGGCGAAAGGACAATTCCACATTATTATAAACTTGAAGCAGTTGAAAATTGGTGGCAACCCGACCATTGTTGCGCACTTCATCCACCCATTTCTTATGAAGAAAATAAAATGGTTGATAATGCACCACTTAATGATTTATTGAACCCGAAAAAGCATCCTCTACACCTGGATCCAGGTAAATTCGGATTTTACAACATAGAGGGCCATCTTGGCGATCAGTTGGCAGATACCCTGGATAAGTTAAATAAAATGAAAAAAGTATTTAACCTTGAGTTTGATATTATCACCCTGTCTTTTGATGAGATAAATGGTGGCTTTTCTATGCAAGGTTTAGAAGAGTTTAAGGAAATTCTTGCAGCTATCGAAGAACTCCGTAAAAGCCTCGAAACATTGATTAACCAGGGGGTGAATGAAAATGCTGAAGAAATACTTAGTTTGATTACTGATATTATAGCTAAAGAAGAAAGCCTTTTTGAATTAAATACGGATTGGATTGACAGACGAAGGAAACTAAAGGCCAATTGTGACATTTCACATTTGCAGGCTGATTACCTTCAGTTGCGCAGCGAGTTGATCTGTACTTACGATAAAATCATGGGTGCTCTGGATAAGATTCCTGAATATGAACCACCTCAGCAACAAGATGCCTGTGTAACATTTGATGACCTGGAACCTGAGCAAGAATTTGATGGAGATGAATTTCCATCAGGATCACTACTCTTTGAAGAAAACAACATACCTGTGACCATGCATGAATTTTACTGGAGCAATGGCGGTAGTGGGTATAACTGGGCAAGGGCCATTCCTGCCTCACCGGATTTTGGAGATGGGAATGTCATGTGGACTAATAATGTGAACCTTGGGTTTGATTTTTCAGATCTTGGTTTTATTCCCAATATGGTAAGTTTTACCTACAAAAATGATGGAGGAAACGAGAATATAAAGGTCAATAATGGCGTGCGAGTGATTACCAGCATATATAGTGCCCAGGGTGAAATTGCACCAAATGTTAGCCTAAAAGTGACATTGCTTAGTGAAACAGAAAATATCTACATGGCCGCATTAAGAGGCGATATCCAAACTATGCAACTTGGAGGACAGGAATTTTCAATCGATCAGCTTTGTGCAGAAATTAGAGACGAAACGATTCCAGCATACTCTGTGAAGCATAACACTTATAAAGCAAAGACTATAAACAGGTCGATAACCCGTCTTGAAGGACAATATAATGAGGCCGGCACAAATAAATTAAAATTAGAATTTAGATCAAGAATCAACAAGCTTAAAGAAGAAAAAATAACACTTGAGAAGGTTAGCGACATTTCCAGAACTGGCCGACTTTTATCCAGGGATGTTTTGCTCAGGAGTTCGCCCCAGGTATATACCCGCGGGGATGCCTCAGCGCCTGGATTGCCGCCGGAAGTGAGGTCTCTTCAAGGAGGAAGCAACCCCATGCAGGATCTGCTTTATGGTCTGTATCTTGGGATTTTGGATCTGAAGGCCAAAATAAAGATGCTTATAAGTTTGTTGCCAAAGGATGTTCGTGGATTCAATTATTTGTTGTATTCCAGTGTGGCGAAAGAGATTATCGAACAATTAATTCGAATTCGTTTGATCGCAAATTTCCTGCTCGATCTCATTGTCTCCGCAAGTGGTACCAGAGCTTCATTGATGCGCTTCATGTCTGGTACCTTGATTTCAGGGATAGCCAAGAATCTTTCGGAGCTGATGGATTTTCTGAACGCATACCAGAGAATTCAGTACAATTGTTTTCCGGCTCAACTTGCTACTGTATATTTCCAACTTGAGCATATCTTAAACATGCATTCTCTAAACTTTGGGAAGTTTGCTGCCAATCATCCGGGTATGGAACATATGGCTGGTGTGTCCAGAGGAGGTACCTTTATTATTGTTGGAGAAAAAGCAGTAAAAAATCAACTGGTAAGGGCTGATTTTTCATTACAAGGTCAGGTGGGATGTTGCTGCGATATCGATCCTGAAGATATTTGCCTGCCACCCATTGCAAAGATTGATTACCAAACATTGGAGATGAAGATAAATGATAATGGGGAATTGGATGACATAATAAAAGATTTTGATGTTTTAAAGAATGATTTGAATCTTGATGATTACACAATTATACCGGATCTTGTTCTGACTGAAGAAAAATCCAGGTTAGGTGCTGCTTTATCCATTGTCGAAATTGAAGGTAAAAAGTTGGTTCATTACGAATTGAATGAACCCCAAATTGGCATTGATGAGTTCTCCTATAGGATAGTCGACGTAGAAACAGGCTGCCAGCATTCTGATACAGGCAAGGTCATACTTCTTCTCCGTCAACAAACAGGTGCCCCATTCTATGCCGGTGAGGATATTGCCGTAACACATGTTAATCAGCCGGTAACCGTAGATGTTGCACTTAATGATGTATTGAATCGGCAAATGCTCGATTTGAATTATATACTGAATGCACCTCAGGCAACGGATTATGGGAATACGATTCAGGTGATCAATATTGAGAATCGCCGTCAGGCTTTTTACTTTATACCTGTTGAAGGATTTACAGGCCGAGATCAGTTTACGTATACCATATCTTTTGGTACGGTCAGAGCAAGTGGGTTAGCTACGGTTTTGGTCATTCCTTGTTGCGATGGCAACGTTACCCAACCAGGAATTATTCACGGAATGGTATATGAAATAACCCTTGAAGGATTGCAGGGCGCATTAACCGGTGCTACCGTTGAGTTAATGCAGGATAACACAGTCATTGCTCAGCAGATAACCAACAAAGGTCAATTTGCATTTACAAATGTTACCCCCGGGACATACAGTTTAATATTCAATAGAATAAATCCTCTTTCAGGAGAACAGACACATGCAACTGTAATTCTTCCGGACGTGACTGTGAATTCCGGGCAAACCCTTACCCTCGAACCGGTGTTTATGCAGGAACTTGAACAAGGTCAGGCTGTGTTTAACCCACCCGAATTTATTGGAGATATTACTTTGCTGACTGAAAATTTGGGAAGTATTGCCGGAATAGAAAAGACTGAAGCAGAAGCATTGGTATTTGAAGTTCTGGTTCCCAGGAAAACTCTGCGGATTGAAGTTGTAGAAGAAATTGCAGGAAGCGATATAGTGAAAGATGAGGCAGCCCTTGAAAAGGTTACTGAGCTTGTTTCGACAATAATAGAAAAAGAAGGGAAGTCGGGCGAGGATATTGCGATGGAATACCTGGAAACAACAAACTTGCTCCTCGAGAACTATGAGGTGGCCATTGGGGAGGAAAAGGAAACCTATAAAACACTGATCAAAACAGTGGCCGGTTCTATGCTTGATGATATAACAACAGCAGAATTAACCGAAATATCCACAGGAACCGAAGAGGTTCTCAAGGAAGTTGCCGCAAACCTTAAAAATGCCAATATTTCACTAAAGACATTGAAAAGTAATTGGAAGAGTAACGAATTGAAGAACAAACTAAAACTCCCTGCGGTAACCAGGATGAATAAGATTTTTAAATAGAATGGCTAGCCATATCATAAATAAGCAAATTATAGAGCTGTATTTGGATTCTGATATGCCGGCCCATCAGATTCAGGAACAGGCAAAAGGCTTATATTTTGATAAGGTGTTGCCCTTGCTTGATGAAATGTTTAACAGGCTTTCGCCAAACGGAAGTGTATATCGGTTCAACCGGCTTGAGATCGACCTTGGCCGTGTGGACCCCGGACATTTTGAAGAAGCTTTTGTTGAACAACTCCCGGGGCTCTTGGAGAAGTTCATACTAGAACAAAAGGCTGACTCAAAGTTTTCATCATCTGAATTAAAAGAAGATTTTACGGGTACCGAAAAGGGCTCACAATTCGATGCCTTTGTTCATTTTCTGAAAACAGGTTCGATGCCATGGTGGTTTTCTGTTAAGGGAAATGAGTTGCCCGAAAAACTATTCGGAGGTCTTGCAGATAACCTTTCAAAAACTGAATTAAAAACATTGGAATCAATGTATAACGATGTGCTGGTCAGGGCACGAATTGCGAAACAGTTTTCACAGCATTTCATCAATAAATTGTTATTCCCTGAGCTGAAACACTACAAGAATAAAGAGCTTGCGGGTAAGCAAGGCGCAGGCCTTGTGTCTATTCTATCAGAAATTATTGATGAGTTTATAAAGTTGTTGATTGGTTTATCGGTAGGTGATAAGATACAGCAAATTATCAGGTATGAGATGCTGAAAACACTTATGAACGATACGGTGGCACTAAAGGTTATTGAGCCTGGATCAATTCCCGAAAAGTTTACTCCGGAAATATTAGCTCTGGTTGAGAATTCAATCCAGATCATGGTAATTGTCCTTCTGAAAGAAGGGTATGACTACAAACGTATTTTAGAACTGCTTGAGGATGCACCACACATCTTATCTAAAAAAAGCCTGACCGGTATGTGGCTACAGAAAAATTCAGAGGGTGATAAAATTCTTAAAAAAGTTGAAGCCTGGTCGGCAAAGAATAATCTTGACGGCAATACTACTAAAAACAATCAGAAAAACATAGAATTGAAAGAACCAAACGATGACCTTGAAATATTACCTGAAGAGGGGATTTACATCGATAACGCCGGGCTGATAATTTTGTGGCCATTTCTGAAACCATACTTTAAACGATTTGACCTTCTGGACAAAGAAAAATTTAAAACACCTGAGGCTAAAGAGCGTGCAATTTTACTATTGGAGTACGCTGTTAGTGGAAGGCAAACTTTTCCTGAATTTAAGTTAGCCTTAAATAAAATATTATGCGGTTGGCCTTTACACTTACCGATTTACAGCCACTTGGAAATTACAGAAAAAGAGAAAAGTGAAACCAACGAATTAATAAATTCAGCAATTGAAAAATGGAGTGCCATTGGAAAAGTAAGCATTGAAGGTTTCCGTGAGTCGTTTTTGCATAGGGAAGGTAGGCTTCAAATATCAGATTCAGGCTGGAATTTGAAGGTGGAACGAAAATCCATTGACCTATTATTGGACAGGTTGCCTTGGGTGATCAACATGGTAAGGTTGCCCTGGATGTATAAAGTACTTTATGTTGATTGGTAGGAATAGATAATCATTGATACTTAAACAAATCAATAATAACTAGATAGAACCGTACGAAACCAACCGACAGTCAACAAGGGTAAAGATGAATGACAATAATGAACTAAATGGAAGCAAAGAAATCAAATATTAACTATAATTCTAGGCATATTGTAAAGGACATGGCCTGGTTGGAGAAAGTTCTCCAAACAAGGTTAGCGTTACATTTGGGAGAGAAAACCCGTTATCATAATATAGATCAACTCAAACCACCGGAGTTTAAATCACAAACATCACTTTATGCTAACTTAATTCAGCATTACCAATTGAATCCGGCTGAACGGATTACTTTGCTAATGGCCCTTGCACCACATATCAAGCCACAGGTATTAGATGTGTTTTTCAGGCCAAATCCTGTTAATAACAGGGGGTTTACCGAATTTGGCGGTATCAGGGGAAATATGCATGGAGGCTTTTTACCAACCGGTGAAACAGTCTTGTTCGTGCTTGCAGGCAATGACCTTGAATTGCGATTGAAATACCAGGGGATTTTTAACAGCGACCATATTTTTGCCCTGCACAACATCCTGAAACTGGAACCGCCACCTGAAAATGAACCCTTTTGGAGTGGCAATCTTGTGATCTCCGATGAGCTGATCGACCTGATCACACTGGGTTACATCCGTAAACCAGATTTCAGCCGCAATTTCCCTGCAAAACGGATTGCCTCGGCAATGAGCTGGGATGAGCTGATTCTAAACAACGAAACTATGGATCAGGTTCAGGAACTCATCCAGTGGATAGAGCACGAAAAAACCTTGATGTCGGATTGGGGCCTTGAACGCATCCTTAAACCTGGTTACAAAAGTTTATTTTACGGAGCCTCGGGGACGGGCAAAACGCTGACGGCAAGCTTGATCGGTAAACAGATCGGCAAGGATGTTTTTCGTATCGATCTTTCATCCGTTGTTTCTAAATATATTGGTGAAACAGAGAAAAATCTGGAAAAGATATTTGATAAAGCCGGACACATGGATTGTATTCTTTTTTTTGATGAAGCCGATGCTTTGTTTGGGAAGCGAACCAACATCAGTGATGCACACGATCGCTATGCAAACCAGGAAGTTTCTTACCTACTTCAGCGCATCGAGGAATATCCTGGTTTGGTAATCCTGGCATCTAATTTCAAAAGCAATATGGATGAGGCCTTCCTTCGCCGATTCCAGTCGATCATCCAATTTCCTATGCCCGACTCAATAGATCGGCAAAGGTTGTGGGAGCAATCGTTCTCAGAAAAATCAAAGTTGGCCAAAGATGTTGATCTTATCGAAATTTCAAAAAAATATAAATTAAGTGGAGGCTCTATTGTAAATGTTGTTCGGTATGCGTCACTGATGACCATTGCCAGGGCTTCGGTGGAGATTCAGTTAAACGATATTATCAAAGGTATCCGGCGTGAATTTCAAAAAGAAGGGAAGACAATATAATGGGACGAAGCAGAAAACGCAGGACTTCCAGCAGTGTAGGCCGAAAACACAAATCAGCCTATCCACAACCTCATGATGAGATAAAATTTATGAGGGGGGCTGCATCTGACTTCGTTTCCAAAGAAGGCTCGGACAGTAAAAGTAATTATAAGGCCAAAGAAACCATACGAATACCACATTTAACAAGTACCAAAGCTGAGATAAAAGCGATGGATAAATGTACCTGGGGCATTACATCGCCGGATAAGTTAGGAATTAAGACTCAGGTTGTAACAGAGAAC
>Ga0070729_10002395_pt1 | contig 24443 bp, 17 predicted proteins | sample tdDd472_FD_66725 | JGI IMG/M metagenome (GOLD analysis project Ga0070729, IMG submission 66725) | Marine sediment microbial communities from the Atlantic coast under amendment with organic carbon and nitrate - tdDd47.2 | ecosystem: Environmental > Aquatic > Marine > Coastal > Sediment | place... | reverse complement strand
AAGTGATCTAAAATGCCTAAAGTTAAGGTATTCCGCTGTTTCTATTTGAGGTAGTTCAGTTCCTTGGGGAGCGGAATACCTTTGCCCATGGTGTCCTCACCGTAATTGACACTGGCCAGGATTTCAATATCCTTTAAGGCACGAACGTCGCCTTCAAAGACAACTTCGGTGATGTTCTCCTTCTGGATTTTCCCCCCGGCCCATTGGATATCGAGCACGCTGCTTGCATCAAATCTATCTTTGCCGACACAGAGTTCTACTTGCCCCCCGTAATGCTGGACGATCTTGGCAACCAAAAGGCTGGGTCTACTATGAAAACCAAGCTTTACAGGTACGCCCACTTTTATGGAAGAACGCTCAATATTCTCATTCAGTATCTCCTGGGCCAATTCTTTACCTGTCGTAAGGAAATGGCAGATATAGTAAAGGCCGTAATTAACGGTACGATCAAGAAGCTCTTCAGGATCGATCAACGATGATAATCGATCCTGAACTTTTTTATAAATACTTTTGTATCCTGCCTTGTGAAGGTGCCGTTCATAAAAATGAAGCAGCCTGCCGATCATTTGAAGAAGATGAAATACGACCGAAAAAAAGCCGCGAAGTTCTTTAAGTTTCCGATTGCCGTACCTGTATGCGCCATGAATGACATACGTATCAAAAGAAGACTGAAGATTGTGTACGAGCATTTCAAAACGTCTCATCTCCACCTCATTGACCTTTTCCGGTACAATCTTCAACATTTCTTCGAATTTATAAGGCTCATAAAATCCGATAGGATCAAAATTTGCGGCGATGCTTAAAAATTCACTGGCAATATTCACAATGCTCTTCTTCTGTTGATCCTTGTCTATATCGTCAATATCATATTCGAGCATCTCTCCGGTTATAATACCGGGGAATTCATCCATTTCATAATTTTTTTCAGGTAAAGGGATATTAAGCCTTTTGGCTTCTTCAAGAATAACCGGTGCCAATTTTCTGAGAGATTTTCGAAAAAAATAAAGGGTAGCAGTCCCTTCTTTCTCGAATGTCCTCGTATCCGGGAGTCCATAGAAATCGAGGCGATTTAAAATATGGGTTTGTGAATAGCCTCCCAGGCTCAAATGCCTGACAGTGGCTGAAAGCTCCCTGTAAAAGTACCAGTTTTTACTATTTTTTGAGCCATGAAAATCGAGGAAGTCTTCGAGGACCTGGGAAGTCCCGATGAGCTTTGAAAAGAGAACCTTGGTAAAAAGATACCTTGAGGAATCAAAATTAGAGATATATATAAAGCATTTTAGGTAATCGTGAGAAAATATTCTAACCTTTTCTGCAAAAGAGATGTCGCAAACGGTTTTTTGGAATTTCATTATCTACATCATCTCCTTCTGGGTTCAAGAAACCGCCGTGTGAAGGTTTTTTAGGCAATGGCCTCGTAAAGCCTGTAAAATTTGATACGGTCCGAGCCGTCCGTAAGCCGAATTTTGTAACCGGATAAGGTTGCCCTCAACCGGGTGACGATCATTCATCTATGAATGCCGGTTGCCCGGCACCTCTTGCGACCTACCCGGGAGCTTGAACGGGCCATTCTCAAACACTCCCCTATTTGGTCTTGCACCGGGTGGGGTTTACAAAGCTTCTCCGGTCACCCGAAGAACTGGTGCGCTCTTACCGCACCTTTTCACCCTTACCCTGCTGAATGCAGGGCGGTATACTTTCTGTTGCACTTTCCTTCACGTTACCGTGACTCCACGTTATGGAGCACCCTGCCCTATGGTGTTCGGACTTTCCTCTGGGCCACTGATTGGATCCAGCGATCGTCTGGACGGCTCGGACCGTAATTATGAGTCTTTAACCCTAATTGAGCGAAAGTTAGGGTTTGATATATATAATCCTCTGACAGTTGGGGCAGAACCTCAGACTGTCACAGCGAAAAAGTTCGTTATACAATTGTGGAGGTATATTAACATTGCATCCATGACATACAGCATCCTTTACGAGAACTACTGCAAGTCCACCTGGGCTCTGTTCTTTTATGATCAAGTATCTTTTCAGCAATTCAGGATCAATCAATCTGGAGACTTCCGCGCCTTCCATGTCGAGTTCAGCAAGCCTTTTCTTTCTGGCTTCCGCGTTCTGTTTGATGCTTTCTTTTTCACTTTTTGCATCCTCAAAAATATTTATATATTCATCCTTTTTCGTCGTGATTATCTTCTCTGTTATATCCATTCGGTCCAGGAAATCTATCATTTCATCTTCAATTTCCGAATTCTTTCCCCTTACATCCTCGATCTCTTTCAACAACGCCTGGTATTCCTTGTTGTTCTTTACAGATCTTAGTTTAGCCTGGATCTTCTGTTCTTTTTCAAGGTTTAATTGTATATCAGATTCATGGTCTCGATACTGTTTTTTCAGCTCATTGATAATGCGTTCTTGCGTTTCGATGGTTTGTTCAAAAATCTTGACTCCGGAATCAAGATCATCAAGCATTTTAGACACATCATTTAATGCCGATTTAATCCGGACGGTTTCCGTCTCGATTTGTTGTAGTTTTACAAGATCTTCTATCTGTTCTCTCATATCGCTTTATCCATTTAATTTAATTAATCAATTGGAAAACCATCGAACGTATCATACCGTAACGGCTGTTTTGTCCAAGCATTGCTATAAACCATCTCAAAAATGCATCTAACGCCCATGGCTTCGTTCCATGCCTACTTAAAACGCTTACATATTATACAGGTATGCTGCGCTTTTTCGTCGGCCTGCGCCTTACCCTTGAGCGTAATCCACTATTTTTGAGATAGCTTCTATTATAATATGAAAAAAGGGTCCTTTTCAAGTCTATATGCTTCAATTGTTACTTCAATTCCGGTTTCCGGCAAAACTTTTTTAAGCCGATTTGCAAGCACATCAACGATGAGATGCTCTGATGCAAAATGCCCGATGTCGATAAGTCCTAAGTTTGCTGCTTCTATGGTTCTTGCCGCATGATACCCTAAATCTCCGCTAATAAAAACGTGTGCTTCAGACGCAATAAAGTCGTTCAGCAAGCTGGAACCGCTGCCGGTACACACAGCTGCTGTTTTTACATCCAATTCGTGGTTCCCGGCGACTTTTACGGAATTAAGGCCCAATTTCTTCTTGATGGACAACGCAAAAGAATGGAGGTCCATTTTTTTATCGAGCACGCCGATGCGTCCGGTACCGTGCCTGTTTTCAGCTGTAAGTAGCGGATAAATATCGTAGGCCATAGTTTCATAAGGATGGTGTTCCCGAACATGTTCAACAATTCGACTTAAATCATTTTTTCGAACAAGTGTTTCGATTCGCACCTCATCCACATAGGAAATTTCACCAGTTTTGCCGGAGAAAGGCTTTGATGAAGTTTCCGGCTTAAAAGTGCCTTTACCTTTGTTTCTGAACGAGCAGCAGGTATAGGAGCCGATTTCACCGGCATTGGTATCAAAAAGTGCCCCCAAAATGACCTTCTCATGTTCCAGCGGGACATACACAACCAGTTTATACGTTTCATTTTTTTCAATATTTCTAAGAACCTTTAGGTCATTGAGCCCGATCCGGCGTGCCAAGGCGTCGTTTAGCCCATCGGTTGCATTGTCAAAATTGGTATGGGCTGAAAATATTGCCATCTGGGCCTGAATTGCCGTTTGAATGATGGATCCTTCCGGCGTGTCAAGCTGGATAGATCTTAAAGGATGAAATATCAGGGGGTGGTGTGTGATTAAAAGGTCGACACCGTTTCTACATGCATCACCCACCACCTGAGGTGTAGGGTCCAGAGCAACCCAGATGGTTCGGACCGGCCAGTTCTTTTGTCCAACCTGCAGTCCCACATTGTCCCATTCTTCTGCCAACCAGCCCGGTGCGATAATTTCCATTGCCTGGATGACATCAGCGATCGTAGCTTCCATAATAATTTACCCACTCATTTCGATGAAATAAAACCTAAATTTTGTTTATGCAAGATTCGGATAAATATCGATCATTCGTATTTCGCAAAAAAGGCGTGGTTATTTTTATAACCACGCCTTAACTTTTTTTATAATTTTTAATTCCCACATCTCATGAATGATACCGTAAGGAATATAACAGATTAAGGGGCAGGATCAACACGTCTTGCAGGTCTATAGAATACTCAAAACCATATTATATGCTCACAAGAAGGTGCTAAGCGGGTGGACCTGCTCCTCATCGTCGACAAACTGATGGTGGGCCCACCTGGAATCGAACCAGGGACCGACCGGTTATGAGCCGGTGGCTCTGCCAGCTGAGCTATGGGCCCAAAAATCAATGCAAGAGTAGATTACCTACCCCCATAAATTTATTTTGTCAAGCTCTTATCGATAGCACTAAAGCGACATTTTCGCAATGCAACATTGCAAAATCATTGTGTCTGTTCGATAAAACTTTTCAGTTTGCGGCTTCTGGTGGGGTGTCTAAGTTTTCTCAAAGCCTTTGCTTCTATCTGCCGGATCCTTTCGCGGGTTACCGTAAAATCCTGCCCGACCTCTTCGAGGGTATGGTCAGCCTTTTCGCCGATCCCAAACCGCATGCGCAATACCTTCTCCTCGCGCGGCGTCAATGTTGCAAGAACCTTTCGGGTCTGTTCGGCAAGATTAAGACTTACAGCAGCATCTGAAGGTAACATAAATTTTTTATCTTCTATGAAATCACCTAAGTGGCTATCCTCTTCTTCCCCGATAGGGGTCTCCAAAGAAATAGGTTCTCTTGCAATTTTTAAAACTTTGCGCACCTTGCCCAAAGGGACCTCCATTTTTTCAGCGATTTCCTCAGGCGTCGGCTCTCGTCCAAGCTCCTGTACAAGGTACCTGGATGTGCGAATGAGCTTATTGATGGTTTCGATCATATGAACGGGAATTCGAATGGTCCTTGCCTGATCTGCAATGGCTCTTGTAATGGCCTGTCGTATCCACCATGTGGCATACGTGCTGAATTTATATCCACGCCGATATTCAAATTTGTCGACCGCCTTCATAAGGCCGATATTCCCTTCCTGTATCAAATCTAGAAATTGGAGCCCCCTGTTGGTATATTTTTTGGCGATACTGACCACAAGGCGCAAATTGGCCTTGGTCAGTTCACCTTTGGCAATTTTTGCGACATATCGCCCCTCATCAACATTGGACATAATCCTTTTTAAAGAGCGACTTCTGACCTTAATACGATATTCTTGTTCTGCAATCTGATCTTTGATTCTCTTGAACTCGGTAAAAAGCAGATCGATCTCCTCTTTTTTCAGATCACAACGGAGACTGATCCATGCAGAGAACTTTTTTTTGGTTGTGAGATTGGCACGAAGATCTTTAACGGATGTGCTCAGCTTATCCGCGCACATCAGTATCATTTTATTTCTGGAGTCGAACCATTCGATATGTTCTCTGATCAGTTTCTCAATTTTATCCAACACGACATTTTCAAAACGCCAATCTTTGAGCAGTTCGAAAATCTTTTTGTTTCTTCGAGTGACACATCTTCGGATACGGCGCTGTTCATCGGAATCGAGATTGGATGAAAAAATTTTCTCTCTGAAAACCTGGTTTTCTTCATGAACCGACTGAATCGCATTAATTGTTTTTAATAAATTGTCGATCTGGAGCGCTTCGTCAACATAGGTGTCCTCATCGTCCATTTCCCGGACATCTCTTAACACCTGCTTCAGTCGCAATTCCCGGTTTTCTATTTTATTCCCAAGCTCCAAAATCCAATTTACACCAATGGTAGTGTCTATTAACGCCCTTAAAACTTCCCGTTCACCGGCTTCAATCTCTTTGGCGATGACAACCTCACCTTCTCTGCTTAGCAGGGTCACCAATCCCATCTCTCGCAAATACATTTTGACGGGGTCCGTTACCGACCCAAAATCAGGGCCGGACGTGTCTGAAAGTTTTATCTTTTTTACGGCGGGCAGCTTATTCTTTTTCTCGTCGATGATTTCAATATTGAGTTCGTTAAACATTATGAGCGTTTCATCAATTTGCTCCAGTGAAAACATTTTCTCAGGAAGTGCCTTGTTAATTTCACCATACGTTAAAAACCCCCTTTTTTTTCCTTTTGAAATCAGCTTCTCCAGAATTTTTGGGGCGATATTTTTTCTTTTTTTTGTTTTTTTAGCGGCTTTTTTTGCCATAAAGCTGAGCCTCCCTTAAACGCCAATGAGTTACTTTTTTTATTTCAACAGCGCCATCTTCTTTTTTTCAGCGAGCACTGCCATCTTTTGTTTTTTATTCAACAACTTCAAAAGCAATTCGGTATCATTCCTCGCTTCTGCGTCTTTTATTTTTTCCATCAACAAAAATTTATTTTTATTTCTCGTGGACTCAAACCGGGTTATAATTCCAAGGCATGCTTCATAATTCCAAATATCTTCTCCTATCGCCAGAGAGGATACCAAGTTCTTTTGGGCTTTATTTTCAATTAAATCTATCAGATCAGACACGCGTATTTCAGGGCGGTCTTTGTTCTCCAGGATCGTTTGTCCAACGGACCTTAAGTCACCATCTTCAAAAAGGTCGAGCATATTACGCTCAGCGATTTCTGATAATATTTGTGGAAATTCCAGCATCATTGTGATGATCTGCCGCTCCATCCTGTCCCACTTGCTTTTCAGAACTTTTCCTCGATCCTTAAAAGGGACACCCTTTCGAACCGATATTTCTCGAACTCTTTCCAGAACAGCAGACTCATCGATGTTGATACACTCGGCAAGATCTTTGATGTATAAAGATCTTGCCACGTTATCATTGATAGATGCCAGAGGTACTTTCAACTCTGAAATCACACGAATTTTTCCTTCATTGGAAAGTCCGTACTTCTCAACAGCAGAATTCATGAGAAAAGGGATGATACCCTGCGCCCGGGAAACAAGATCCAGAAACGCGTCGACTCCGAATTCCAATAGATATGAATCCGGATCATATCCCTCAGGTAAAACAAGAATTTGAGCATTAATATATCCTTTGTCAAATATCTCTATGCTTCTTTTGGCCGCCTTGATTCCTGCATCGTCTGAATCAAAGACAAGTATGACCTTACCATCCTTTCCGATAAATCCTCTAAGAATCTGAACATGTTCAGCTGTAATCGATGTCCCTAAAGTTGCGACGGAATTCTGAATGCCATGCTGGTGCAGGGCCAGTAGATCAAAATAGCCCTCAACAATGTAAACCGCTTCAAGCTGTCTACATTTTAATTTGCCCAAATTCAGACCGTACAACGAGCGACTTTTGTTGTATAATCGTGTTTCCGGCGAGTTAAGATATTTCGGAAGGGAATCATCCAGGACCCGGCCTCCGAATGCAATTACATGCATATTTGATTCGAAAATCGGAAATATTATACGTCCCCTAAAACGATCGTAAAAGCCATCTTGGTTTTTCCTTTGAACAATCAGTCCGGACTTTTCAAGCGTACGCGGCGGCATCCCCTTTTTGGAGAAATAGTTTAACAGATGATTCCAGCCTTCCTTCGCATATCCAAGACAAAATGTGTCGATGATTTCTCTGCTCAGCCCTCGTTTTTTTAGATATGCCATGGCTTGCTTTCCCGAAGGACTTCTAAGCAGTTCTTGGCGATAAAAATCCATCGCCTGTCTGTTCACAGACAGCATGCTTTCCCGTTCATTGATCCGCCTTTCCTGTTCCGGAGACAGGGTTCGAGTGGGGATATGGATTCCATATCTTCTGGCGAGCATCAACGCCGCATCGGGAAATAAAATACCATCGCGTTTCATAATAAAACTAAATACATTTCCGCCGGTGGCACAACCGAAGCAATAAAAGATCTGTTTTTGAGGACTTACGGTAAAAGAAGGGGTTTTTTCCGAATGAAAAGGACAGAGACCAACAAAGCTTTTCCCGGCCTTTTTCAGATATACGACGTCCGAAACGACCTCCACAATATCCGCCGCATTCTTAATTTCTAAAACTTTATCTTCAGGAATATAAACTGCCAAAAAGACTAATCTCCATCAATAAATGGAATGACTGACAAATCCAGAACTGAAAATGATGGGGGGACTTAAATAGGATGAAGCCTTAAAACTTTATTTTTGTGTTCAGGTTGATATATTTGAAGATCTTTATCTTTTCTATGGACAAATATCATTGAAAAGTCAATTTCCAAGGAACTTCCAAAAAGTCTTTGCGAGCCAAAGCGTTAAATATGTTCACGGATCAAGCAGAAGTAACTTTCTACCGAATCGCAACGAATAAACCCTTAATATTTTAACCTAAAAAAATAACTATTAAAACTTGTTTTGTCAAGAAAATAGTCGTTAAAATCTAATCGCTTGAAGCTCCTCCCGCCGTGCAAGGCAGAATTTACGCCCCGGTTAAACAGAAAAGACAGTTAAGTTTAACGGGGTAAACATCCCTTCACAAACTTACGGGGCTACCCCTCGCTGTTCCAGTTCAAATCCCCATATCGATCAGACGCGTTATTTTCGGTTTTTTAGAAACTCGATGGCGTCCTTAAGTTTTAAGCTTCCGCTGTAAAGCGCCCTGCCGGTAATAACGCCGACAACTCCGACGGATTCCAACGGTATTAGGTTTTGAATATCTTCTATGGAAGCAATGCCACCTGAAGCAACCACCGGTATGCTAACGGCTTCGGCCAATCTCCGGGTTTCCTCGATGTTCGGTCCTGTCTGCATTCCATCTCTGTGAATGTCCGTGAAATTGATGGCGGCGACGCCGCTGTCTTCGAATTGGATTGCTAGATCGACAGCTTTTGTTTGAGTTGTCGTTGTCCATCCTTCAATTGCAACCATTCCGTTTCGAGCATCGATTCCTACAACAATTTGTCCGGGAAATTCTTTGCATGCATCCTTGACGAGTTTTGGGTTTCGAATGGCTTCAGTACCAATAATAACCCTTTTGACCCCGATTTCGAGGAACATCCTGATGGTTCTTTGGTTCCGGATTCCACCCCCTACCTGTATATGGGCATCGACACTATTTATAATTTTTGTTATTGATTCGAGATTTTGAGGACTTTTTTCAATGGCTCCGTCGAGATCGACGACATGAATTAATTCAGCGCCTTCATCCTCCCATCTCTTCGCCATGGCAGCGGGATCATTGGAAAAAACGGTTTCTGCATCCATTCTTCCCTGAAAAAGCCGCACACATTTTCCATTTTTTATATCGACTGCAGGTATAACATCCATGGTTCTATTGATTTTTTAAATCCTTGGCTGAAGCGGGAAAGGTGTCCAGCATTCCTTCGAGACCGGATACGGCCAACTCCTGTGCCGTAATCCACCTGCCCCCTCTGCGAAAAAAGGTGCCCAGTTGATAAAGATCTTCAAACAGTGACTGCTGCGTTTCGTCAAAGTTGCCGCTCCACAGTATGCGCCCATCCTTCACTCCGATAAGATGGATGTCAAATGCCACAGAGGCGGGAACCTCAACGGAATATTGCGTACCGATGCGCTCTCTGAAACGATAAAGATGCCCGACGATTACGGCATCGGTATTCAGATCGCGTCCTGTTTCAATCCATAAATCCTTTTCTGTCAGAGCATTATCATTTCCTGACCGCAAGCCTGACATAACTCCCCGGGCCTGACTGGCGGGTATGAGCTCAATATCTGTTCGTTCTTTTAGTAAAATGAACATCTGATCTGTAAGGATACGGGTCGCGCTTTCACCTATCTGGCCGGTTATGAACACTTTGCCGCAGACCGGACAGCGGGCATTAACATTTTGTCCATACACTCCGGCCATATCCTCAAAAGGGAAAATCAGAATCTTTTTAACATCAAACGGCATGGGAGGCCTATCTTTGACGACGGCATCGTTTGCACATGCCGATACAAGAAGTACAACCGCCAAAAGAAAAACTCTAAAAAAATTCGAATTTTTATCCAGGTCAGTTTTTTTAAGCATGTCGACTTTTTAGGGTGATTCCTTTATCAAAAATTCTAACCATTGAGGGAATTTTTACATTTACAAGGTGCCCTTTGTTGAATGAATATCTTTTATCCGCGCATCAATAGAAGCAGCCTGATCCAGAGCCCTTCCGGCAGCTTTAAAAATCGATTCATTAATATGATGCTCATTTTCACCGTAAGAAACATTGACATGAAAATTCATCCCACATCGGTTTGAAAATGCCCTAAAAAATTCTTTGGTCAGCGTGGTGAAGGCATTCCCGTCCATGTTCGTTTTTGGCGGGACATTGTAAACCAGAAAAGGACGTTTTGACAAATCAACGGTAACAGAAGCAAGTGCATCATCCATTGGCGTAACCGCATGACCAAATCGCTGTATGCCTTTTCTGTCTCCTAAGGCCATATTGAAAGCATCCCCAAGGACAAGCCCGGAATCTTCTATTGTGTGATGATAATCGACATCAATGTCTCCCGTTGCATCAACGGAGAGGTCAAAAAAACCGTGAACTGCAAAAAGTGTCAGCATATGATCATAAAAAGGTATGCCTGTTGCTAACTTGACTTTTCCACTTCCGTCAAGATTTAGCTTCACACAAATTTTGGTTTCTTTGGTCTCCCGTTTAATTTCAGCCGTGCGTTCCATAATATAATTAGTCCTTACTTTTTGAGAGTCATCGCCTTGACTGGATTGTACCGTGATATCCCGACGGATGGCCAACGATATTCGCTCGATTGGGGCCATGGTAAAAATCAATGAAAGAAATACCGATTCCCCTTCCAACGTTCTTATACTATAACAGTTTTACAAAAAAAAACAACTGATCAATTAAAAAGATCTCATGGAAAAAAATCGAGGATTTGGAGATAGAATCTCCAAATCCTCGATTTTATCGGTATGGAGATGAAGGGATTTGAACCCTCGACCTCGGCGTTGCGAACGCCGCGCTCTCCCAACTGAGCTACATCCCCATAGGATATTTTCTGAACCATATCAATTTGAAAGAATACAGTCAATTCAAAAAAAAACCAAAAAAAACTTCCAGCAACCTGAACGCTCAAAAACAATTGACCCGCATGTTAATAATTTAATATAAACTAAGTTGAGCGATTTTTAGGAAAGAGGTGTGCCGAGATCTTGATGCAGCAGGGTTTGCGAAATATGCGCTCACTGTCGAAGTTAAAACTGTCCGGACCAAAATCAACAAATAAGGATAAATTATGACACATAAGATTGTTTTAAATGACGCTTTCAAGCAATTTACCCTGGACCAGGACAAGATAATTTCCCCTGAAGAAACTGTGAAACAATTTAAGGAGAAATTAAGAAAAGTGGATATGGACATCCTTGAATATACGGTGAGAATCGATAACGGAAGATTGGACATCCCGATTTATTTCAGCAGCTGCGGCAAGGATGCAGTAAAAATTATTGGAACGAAAAAACAGATGGGAAAAGGCGCCACCCCCCATCAGGCTGAAGCCAGCGCAGTGATGGAGTTGGCAGAACGGTTTAGCTTCTTTAGTTTCTGCAAAGATTCTAAAAACTTTTTTGTTGAACCGTATTGTAATGTTACGGAAAACGCAATTCCATTTGAGATGATCGCTCAATCTGTTCACGATGATTCTGAAGATTTGGACCTGGCCCGAAAGATATTTGAAACGCTGCCTTTGAAATGGACAAAGGCGTTTAATCTAACCCGAAATCAAGAAGTCGTTATTCCTTTTAACTGGTTTTTTACAATCAACGAATTCAATGGTCCATCTGCGGGCAATTGCGTCGAGGAAGCCCTTTCCCAGGGCATCTGTGAAATTGTGGAAAGGCACGTGTCATCCATTATCAGTCAAAACCGGCTGAAAGCACCTGCAATTTCTTTAGATTCAGCAACAGATCCGATCGTTGTGGAAATGATACAAAAATACCGGCGAGCCGGGGTTGAAGTGTACCTTTCAGATTTTTCCCTGGACATGGGGATCCCGACCGTGGGCGCGCTGGCCTATGACCCGTCTACATTTCCGGAAAAAAGTGAAATTGTGTGGACAGCCGGAACGACACCTGATCCACAAAAGGCGTTGAGCCGAGCTCTTACTGAAGTGGCTCAACTCGCCGGCGATTTTAATACCGGCTCCAATTATGTGGCCAGCGGTCTTCCCAAATTCACGAAAATTGAAGATGCAAATTTTATTATCAATCCTGGAGTCAGAACAGACATTAAAAACCTACCCCAACTTTCAAACGAAAATATCAAAGTAGAAGTGGAAAACTGCATATCTGCTTTGGCAAAAAAAGGGTTGGAAGTCATCGTCCTCAACACCATGCATCCCCTCCTTGAAATACCGGCGTTCTATACCATAATACCGGGGGCACACTTTAGGGAGCGATCTCTTGGGACAAGTGTTGGGATGTTCTCGAGTAAAATTATAACCGAAAACGAAACACCCGAAAAGGCTATTAAAGAACTTAAAAGGATCGAAAATATACTCAAGGGAAAATATTACGTCAAATTTTATCTCGGCTCATGCCACCTCGCTCTCAATGACCCTGCAACAGCTTTCAGATATTTCACCCAGTCTCTGGAGCTCGACCCCACAGAACAGGATATGCCCAGCATCTATTCTTACATGGGTGTCTCCTTAAATGAAATGGGGAAATACCGTGAAGCCATTGACGCATTAAAAAAGGCTGAAAAGTATGACCAAGAAAGAACAGACATTTATAACTTAATGGGGTTCAGCCATTTCAAACTCAAAGAACACGAAAAGGCCATAGGGTATTTTAATAAAGTTTTGCAACTCGATCCGAGTTCCGCCATTGACTATGCGAATATTGCCTCAAATTATCGGGATATGGGACACAAAGAAAAAGCCATAGAATATTATGAAACGGCATTGGCAATGGATCCATCAATAGGCTTTGCAAGAGATAATTTGGTCAAGCTGCGGCGGAACTGATCCGATCATTTCTTTATTTGGCCTCAATTCGGCTTCAGCAACTCTTGCGCGAGACGGGTATAATCTTCTGAGCCGTAGCTGTTCCGTCTGAAAAAAATTACAGGCTTGCCGGCACCGGCACTTTCGGCAATGGTTGTATTCGTCCTTATTACCGTGTCGAAAAGCAAATCAGAATATCTTGAATCATTTTTCAGTTTCTCCAAAATGCTATGACTGATTCGAGTCCGAGAGTCGAATAATGTCGCAACAACCCCTGTCACTCTGAGATCCGCATTAATGTTTTCCCGGACGGCAAAAATGGTATCAAAAAGCTCATCCAGTGCTGAATAAGCATACGGATGGGTCTGGCACGGCACAATAACCTCTTTGGCATAGGACAATACATTGACCGTCAGCAGTGAAAGGCTGGGAGGTGTATCAAGAATTATAAAGTCATATAGGCCGTATATGCCTTCAAGAGCATCTTTTAACCTGTCTTCGCGTCCCACCTCATCAACAAGTTCAATCTCCGCACCGGCAAGATCCACATGAGACGGTATAAGATCGAGCCCGTCCCATCGAGTCGGTACAATTACATCCGCCGATTTAATCGATTGATGGTCTTTTATGAGATCATACACAGTCAACATATCTTCTTTAACATCGACGCCGAGTCCTCGTGTCGCATTAAACTGCGGGTCCATATCCACCACAAGAACGGTTTTCCCTTCCTTGCATAAAGCCGCTGCAAGGTTAATGACGGTTACGGTTTTACCAACGCCACCTTTTTCATTGGCCACAGCGATGATTCTGGTCTGTTTATCACCCATAATTAATACCTCCCCTGTCGTCATCGGTTATTTGGTATTGCCCCAATTGAGCGAAAGTCGAGGATGCCCCGGATCAAAGGCATCACAGACAACTGTTTATAGATCGACCCATGCGAAATTTTTGATATTATCGCATACTGTGTTTATTTTTTCTTCGATTTTTTCGCCGGCAATCGCCATTTCTTGAAGTGTTGTCGACGCCTGCTCCTTGTCAATCAACTGGTTGTTTATCAGCTCAGCGGTATTTGAAAGATCTGTGGCATACCCCTGAAAACGTTCGATCAGCGACTCATAAAGGCTGTTTGATACCGCCTCAATAATTTTATATATATATTGGAATTTAATGTTCTCTTGATAATCTTTGAAGAAAAAAGCCATCGATCTCTCAGTTTCACGTTTTATGCGCAAAACACCCGCCTGCAAAGCTAGAATACTTTCTTCATTTTTCCTTTCAATCGGTTTTTTTAATATTTTTTTAAAAAACTTAACAACCGTATAAAAACCGAGACGCATCACCGCTTCGGTTTTTATTTTAGCCGTATAGCGCATGTATGCAACTGCGGGCGGAAGGGTTATCCCTGTGATCGCCTTGATGGTATCGATGTCCGGCAGATCGATCCTTTCCGGGCTTTCAAAAGAACGGACGATTCCAAAATTTTCCATCATGCCGTTATAGCCGACAATGGCATCCTGTACCATGACATCGAATGGATCTTCGATAGACTTGAGATGCTCATGAATCCGTTTTTCTTTTTCTCTAATAAAACGGATGATTTCAGGATTAATTGTTTCGGTCATGAACGCATCGAGGGCTTGCTTGAATTCCTGAAATACCAGATAGAGGATGTTCGGGAATCCAGAAGTTTTAAGAGGCTTTTCATATTTTTGGTAAGATACTTTATAATCTCTAATAAATTCAATAATACTCTGGAATAGATCACCGGATCGGACATCAAAAAAACGTTCGATATCTATTTTTAGATCCTGGTTAATGTTTTTCGTGGTACCGACCAGCGTATTTTTTATCACCGATTCGATCTGATGCATCCCTTCTTGATGCTTCTTTATCTTTTCGACGATCTCATTGGCACTGTGGGCGTCTCGGGTTAGCATGTTCTGATTGAAGTATATCCAACGCCCCATTCCGGATGAAATTATACGAAGACGTTCAAGATGATTTTTTAACAAAAGAGAATAACTTCCCTGGGTCAGTCTATTGTAAAAAGATGATTCAAAGCGCGCTGTTTCCGAGTCTGAAAAATCGGTGAGTTCCGGTTCTTTTTCCCATTGTTCCAATCTAAGCCGATCTTTTTGTGACAGATTCCCATCTTGAGTTTTGAACAGGTTAAACAGTGCGGAAAGGGAATAAATTTTCGGAGATGGTTTGATTATTGCGAGTTCTTCTTTTACGTTTTCAATCAAAAACCTAAGATCATTTATCGAATCATGTTCACTGAAATCACAATTAATTACAAAAAGTATGTTGTCTATAATCCCCATTTTTTTGATGATGGATAAAAATTTTATGTCCGCCTCACGAAGTCCTGTTCTGCTGCTGACGACATATACAATAAGATGAGTTAGGAGCAGATAATCCTGAATCATGGCAAGGTGAAGCGGGTTCGGGGAATCGCTGCCTTGACAATCCGCAATTTCGATATTGCTGTCGATATTTCCCGAGTCGATTTCCAGCTGAAGATCTTTCAGATAAACCGCCATAGACCCATCTCCCACAAAAGTCCAGTGCTCAGAAAATAGCTCATTTTCGAATTGGCTCGTCAGGGTTTCAGGTGAAATTATATCTTTAATCTTTTCGTATCCTTTAAGGTAAGATGTCAGAAGTATATTGTTCACATTGCGGGCACCATTGGAAACTAGGTGTTCCGAATTTAGGGAAATGAGGGCCTTCTGAAGGTCCAGACGCTCTTTTTTTTGCCGTATGTCAAACCTGTAATTTTCATTGCGCCACTCTAGGGAGGGGAACAGAACCAACGCCTGCTCCATATCCGAGTTAATCTCATCCCAGGATTTGAACAACAGTTTTGCTTTAAGTTTTTTTCCGTTTCGAACGCGTGTAACAATAGATGTCACAACCCCAGCCCCTCGCTTCAAGAATTCGCCTTTAAAAAGTGAATTTATGAATGTACTTTTCCCGGATTTAATCGGGCCGACAACAGCAACGCGAATAATCTCTCCCGCCATCTGACTTTTGATGGCGTCACAAGTTTTCTGCCACTCTGCAAATGTATGGCCAGACGTTCCGATAATCGATCGGGCATCGGGGAAAAGACCAGAAATATCTTTATTTATCTGAAGAATATCTTTTTTAAGTGAGTTGTATGTCGTCATTTTTAACCATGATTTTCTAATTTTGACAGATTATTAAAAATCTTTAATGGGTATGTATCCCCAAAAATGCGTCTGCAGCGGAAAAGGAATCATTTTTGCAAAACCTTTAATTTTTTGAATAGAAAATATTAACACCGCATCCGAGCATTCAGGATTATGTTGCCTGCCAAACCGAAGGTATAATCCCTAGCGGCGCTTTTTATTACAATGTATTAAATTAATTGTCAAAGCGATTTCCTTTGATAGGCTTTGGGAAAAGATATCGCATTCCGCATTTAACATTTCACGGTTCTCCAGTGATACTCTTGTCCGGAACACCGGTGATCGGAGGGGATCTTTTTTTCACAAATCGAAATATCCCAATTTTTGACTTATGGACATAATGCCTTGTAAGATATGAAAATTTATGATATTAATGATCTAAATCTTTTTATTATTCAATAAAATCCGTTTTTAGGACGGAAACCAATAGATGAAGGGGAAATTTGATCTATGTCAGAAAAACATCCTGAATGCCCACTATATAATCCCTTAAATTGCAAAGAATATTACAATCCTAAACTCTGTGCATTTGTAAAAAAAGACAAAGTTTGTCTTAAAAAAAAGAAACCGAAAAAGAAACCTAAATTGAAATAATATCTTATGGCAGTGTTAAGAAAAATGGTATTTGATGAGGAATAAAAAGAGGGAAACGGCTGGTGCAAACCGTTGGTTGTATTTTTTAACACCTAAGATGTGTTATGCATGACCGGATGTGTTCAAAAGCAAGCCCGGATCTACACCGATCTTTTTTAAAGACTCTTCCCAGCGTATTTCGATGGGCATATCAAATATAATCTCTTCAAATATAGGAGATGTCAGCCAGGCATCTTCTATTATTTCCGACTCCAGCTGACCGGGCCCCCATCCGGCACACCCAAGGGCAATAATAAATGATGTCGGGCCTCTATCCATGGCAACCGACTCCAGGATATCTCTGGTATTGCTTATGGCAAGCCTCGGCGTAATCATACGACACCCCTCCCATCCAAATGGAGGGCCGTGGAGCACAAAGATCTCACCCATATGAACCGGTCCTCCAATGTGTATGGGAATGGATTCCGCCCTGGATCCAGACTCCATTTTAAGCTCATTAAAAATATCTTTTCCAGACAAGTCAGGGTGAACTCTGTTTACAACAATACCCACAGCCCCTACCGGAGTATATTCGCAAATACAGGTAACGGTTTGATAGAAATTCTGATCGAGCAGTGACGGCATGGCCATGAGAAACTGGCCTTTAAAAGAATCCGGGATATTATTTTCCATATTTTGCTTCCAAAGAGACGTCTTTGACGTATTCGAATCTCTTTTATTAGGCGGTATGTTTGCCCGTCGCCTCGCAGGTGAACGCCAAGTGAGTGCGATTCAGCAAGCACTGTATAACGATGAGATGTTTGATTCTAGAATACGTTTGTCTCCAGTTTTTGTCAAGAGTACAAACGCAAGCAGTTTCTCTTTGACAGTTGGAATTGTGCAACATATAATTTTTTCGATATTTGATCCATGTTAAAATATTTCTTTCAATGAACATACAGGCGATAACGAGCACTTATGGGTATTCATTCAAAAAGTATCTTGGCAATGAAAAAGGATGCAGCTGAAATTTTTTATGAAGGATTACAAGCTGTTGAACCGGGAGCCGCCATCAAACGATGCTGCAAGCTTGATGGTGAATCTCTGTTTGTTGGAAATCGGACATATCACCTCTCTCAATATGAAAATGTGTTTGTGATCGGCGCAGGAAAAGCCACGGCTCCCATGGCGGCGGCAGTAGAGGATATTCTCGAAGAAAGGATTTCAGATGGACTCATCACCGTAAAATATGATCATCTTGCCGACCTTCAACGAATCAAACTTATCGAGGCCGGCCATCCTTTACCGGACTCAAACGGAGAACTGGGGGCAGGTGCCATACTGAATCTATCTAAAAAAGCAGGAAAGGACGACCTGATATTATGCCTTATTTCAGGTGGGGGGTCGGCCTTGCTCCCGCTTCCTTTCAACGGCATTACCCTTAAAGACAAACAGGACACCATCAAAGTGTTGCTTTCCTGTGGCGCCACCATTCATGAAATAAATACCCTGCGAAAACATACTTCAAAAATTAAGGGCGGCAGGCTTGCACAAACGGCATATCCTGCCACCATTATTTCCCTGATACTTTCAGACGTGGTGGGAGATGACCTTGATATCATCGCATCGGGGCCGACGGTGCCGGATTCGAGCTCGTTTGTCGACTGCATGGAAATTTTAGAAAGATACCACATCAAAGACAACATACCCGAAAGCATCTTAAATCATATCGAATCCGGAATTTCCGGTAAAATACCGGAAACGCCGAAAACTGGCGACCCTGCTTTTGAAAAAACGCAAAATCTGATTATCGCCAGCAATATTGAATCCCTAATGGCTGCCAAAGAGAAGGCCGAACATTTGGAATACAACGTCATTCTATTGTCCTCAATGATTGTCGGTGAAACTCGTTATGCTGCACAAATCCACGGCGCCATCGCCAAGGAGATCATTAAAACCGGGAACCCCCTATCTCCTCCCGCTTGTATTCTTTCCGGCGGGGAAACAACGGTAACCATTTCAGGAAACGGTTTGGGTGGACGAAATCAGGAGTTTGCGCTTGCAGCAGCCATTGATATTTCGGGTCACAAGAATATTGTTGTTCTCAGCGGGGGTACGGATGGCACCGACGGTCCTACCGATGCGGCCGGGGCTTTTTCCGATGCATACACGCTGGAGCGGGCCAAAGAAATGGGGTTGAATCCATATCATTTCCTTGCAAACAATGACGCGTATCATTTTTTTGAAAAACTCGACGACCTCTTAATAACGGGCCCCACCAATACCAATGTAATGGATCTAAGAATCTTACTTGTTGCTTGATTGAACCTGGATGGATGTCACGTTTCATGTCGAACTAAAATAACGTTTTCTAATCAATGACATCCCTAATTTTACGAGACAGTTGTTTTATGTTAAAAGGTTTCTGAATAAAGCCATTACACCCCCGATCCATTATTTCAGAAGCTTGACCATCGATACTGTAGCCGCTGGAAAGGAGAATTTTAATTTCAGAGTTTATTTTTTTGAGTCTGTCATAAGTCTCCCCACCTCCCAGATCAGGCATGACCATATCCAATATGACCAAAATGATTTCATCTGGATGTGCCTGATAGACTTCGATGGCTTCTGTACCGCTTCTGGCCGACAGGACGCTGTAGCCAAGGTTTTCAAGAATCTGACTGCCAACATCAATGATCATCTCTTCATCATCAACAAGCAGAACGGTTCCAACGCCCTTAAGCGTTTTTTGATTCAAGGATTGAGTTTTTACGATATTTTTTTCAGAAGTCGGAAGAAAGACATTAAACGTTGTCCCTTTATTAATGATGCTGTCTGCGTTAATGATCCCGCCATGATTTTTGATGATACCATAAGCAGAAGCAAGGCCGAGACCTGTACCTCTGCCCATATCTTTTGTGGTGAAAAACGGGTCGAATATCCGTTTTATGGTCTTTTCATCCATACCTATTCCCGTATCTGTAATGGATATTTTTACAAAATCTCCGGCTTTGACGGAAAAATGTCGGGTATAGCTGTCATGAAGTGTAACGTTTTCTGTTTGAAGATATAGCTCTCCGCCGCCTGGCATAGCTTGACCGGCGTTCACATAGAGATTCAACAGCACCTGCTCCACCTGATTCGGATCAGCTTCCACCGACCATATATTTTTTTGAAAATTTCGATGAATTCTGACCTCCTTTTTCGTTCGACTGAACATCTCTGAACTTTGTCCGACCACACCATTGATGTCAATGGGTTTTACTTCATATTTGCCCCCTTTTGCGAACCCTAAAAGCTGCTTTGTAAGATCTGCACCACTCTGAACATATTTCTCGATGTTTTTTAATTTTTCATAATGCGGATGATTGGAATCCAGATCAAAAGTTATGAGAGATGCGTTCCCCAAAATTCCCATAAGCAGGTTGTTATAGTCATGTGCGATGCCACCGGCCAAGGTGCCAATGGCCTCCAGCTTCTGTACTTGGTGGATTTGAGCCTCCAGCTTTTTCTGTTCATAAATATTTCGCAAATTAACCACGCTGCCCACAGGATTTCCATCGTGATCATGATAAATGGCGCCACTGATGCTTACAGGGAGGATATCCCCGGCTTTAGTGTGTCGGAACGTTTCAATGCCCGTCATATGTTCTCCGGCGAGGACTTTCTCTATCATTTCATTGGTCTCTGGCCAATTTTCTTCAGGAACGAACATGTCCATTTTCTTGCCCAAACATTCCCCCATGGTCCATCCAAAAACCTTCGTAAATGTTGGGTTCAAATAAGTTACCTTCTCTTCCATGTCATAAACAATAACTGAATCAGGGTTTGCTTCAAGAACGGTCCGATATCTATTCTCACTCTCACGAAGGGCTTCTTCAGCCTGTTTGCGGATGGAAATCTCCTGACGTGCTTTTTCGTAGAGTCGAGCATTTTCAATTGCAATGGCCGCTGATCCTGCAAGGGTCTCAATTAAGGTAAGATGGTTTTTATCGAATCGCCCGGTTTCTGTATCCACCACTTGGAGCACGCCGATGGTATCTCCCTTGACATGTAAAGGGACTGTGAGGATGGACTGCATATTTTTTCCGATGACCTGATCCACTTCCTTATAATGTCGTTTATCAGAATATGTGTTTGGAGTGATCGAGCTTTCACCGTGTTGCACCACCCATCCGGCCAAACCTTCACCAGGTGCCAATCGCCAACCGCGCAGAGTTTCGCCATAATCGCCGCTGGCCTGCTCGCAGACCAGCTCTCCGGTGTCTTCATCGATCAACCATATTGAACTGCCGAGCACGCCCATCAATCGACGGACTTCTTCCAAAACACTAACGATAACTTGATCCAAATTCAGGCTTGAATTAAATGCCTGGACTGTCTGGGTGTGCAGCCGCTGTTCGCGGTTGCGCAATCGGATAATTTTTCTCGCCCGTTCGTGTTCGGTAATATCACTTAAAACAACGACACGTGTATCTTCTTTCTTATCACCAAATAATGTTTTTATTTTAACCAGATATTCGTTGAGAACAAGGGGAGAATCGACCGCCAGTGCCTCCAAATTTTCCTTGGGCGGTTTTAAAAGGTCGGCCACTATTTGACTCGCATCTTCTGAAAAAAGCCGGGTAAAAAACGACCCTAACAGTTTTCCCTTGGGGATATTACACAAAGAAATAGCCGCAGAATTGGCAAAAATAATTTTTCCTTCAGAAGTTATTTCAAAAATTCCTTCTGACATTGCCTCCAATATAATATGAAAATCTTTCTTAACGGCCGGCAGCGCCTTGGTTATTTTTTCCATAAGATTCTTGCCTTTTGAAGCATTTCCAGCCTTTTAAATTTAGGATATTAGGTTCCACGAAGAGGAGTGATTAAGAGAATCATAGAATAAAAATCTTCATTAAATCAAGTCTCAAATTATACAATCCCTTCAAGACACCCCAACACCCGGGTTCGTGATTTAAATCAGGGTGTCTCTGTACAATCAATTTGGGCATCCTGATGCGCACACAGGGAACGTTTTTAAAAAGGCGGTTCTAATTTCCTTTTTGGGAAAAATGCTTGAATAATGTGTTTTGGAGGAATAGGATGAAAACAAATACACCAGATCAAAATTTCTCTTTATTTCCAGCAAATTGAAGTTTTTCGGAGATGTTTAAATATGCGTGCCGTAATACAGCGGGTTAAATTCAGTTCTGTAACCGTCGAAAATGAAATGATTGGAAAAATCGGCAAAGGTCTTTTGGTACTTTTAGGGATTGCAAAAGTCGATAAAACCGATGATACCAAATACCTTGCAGACAAGATCGTAAATTTAAGAATTTTTGAAGACGAAAATCGTAAAATGAACCGTTCTTTGATGGATACTGGCGGCGAAATGCTGGTTGTCTCCCAGTTCACCTTGTTGGGAGATTGCAAAAAAGGCCGGCGCCCCTCTTTCGTCAATGCCGCAGCTCCGGATCATGCAATCGGACTCTACCGGATATTTGTTGAACAGGTCCGCCAGAAAGGCGTCACCGTGGAAACCGGTCGATTTCGAGCCATGATGGATGTATCTTTGATCAACGATGGGCCGGTGACCCTTATTGTGGACAGCAGGTAGATTCCTTCGAGCTTGGGCCCGTGGTCCTCTATTAATTTTGGGCAGCCGGCGCTCAAAAAATAATCGTCATTAAGAATCTACGCCATGCATTTGTCATCAAAATCCAAACCATTCTTTACAGCCGCCACATGCCGGTTCTTACTTCTTTTTTGTTTATTGAATTTCGGGACAACCCAACATCTTTATGCTAAAAAACTCGCTGACCTCAATCCTTTTATTGGAGATCAGGATGCAATTTTGCTGGCAGATCCCCAAGGACGAATTGTTTTTTCAAAAAATGCCGACATTCATCTTGTGCCGGCATCGACCCTGAAAATATTTACGGCCCTTGTGGCCCTCCACTATCTGGGGCCGGACTACCGATTTATCACTGAGTTTTATCAAGACCATCATTCAAATCTCAAAGTAAAAGGATATGGAGACCCCCTTCTCATTTCAGAAGTTTTGGCGGAAATTGCGCTCGATCTCTCATCCATACCGGATATTGAATTTAATCATATTAACGATCTGGTCGTCGACGATTCATACTTTAAAACCCCCATCGCAATCCCCGGGGTCAATCGGTTAAATGAACCCTACAACGCCCCCATCGGCGCCCTGTGTGTAAATTTCAACACGGTCAATTACAAGCGCAACCCCAACGGAAAAATTGTCAGTGCCGAACCCCAAACCCCTCTATTGCCGTTTGTTCAAAAAAGAATCGACGCTTCTCAATTGGATCACGGCAGAATTCTACTTTCGTCTAAAAAAAGTGAAACCACACTTTATTCAGGCCACCTTCTTTTTTATTTTTTAAAAAAAGAAGGGATACGGTTCAGCGGAAGGATAAGGCCAGGAACGGTTCAAAAAGACAACGACAAACTCATCTTTAAATATGCTTCCAGTTTTTCATTGATGCAAGTCATATCAAAACTTTTCGAATATTCGAATAATTTTATGGCCAATCAGCTGCTCATCGCGTGCGGTGCAAAAGCATACGGTCCTCCGGGGACCCTGGAAAAGGGTGTTCGGGCAGCATCAGCATATGCGAAAAATATTCTTAAAATCGATAATATCCGCTTTGTGGAAGGTTCAGGAATATCGAGAAAAAACCGGATGTCAGCGGTAAGTTTCTACAAAATACTCAAAGTTTTTGCGCCCTATCATTTTCTCATGCGCAGAATGGGGAAAGCTTTCTATAAAACGGGAACCCTCAACGGTATCCATACACGGGCCGGTTATATAGAAAATAAAGAAGGAAGGTTGTATTCATTTGTTGTGCTGGTAAATACGCCGGGGAAGTCGCCGAAACCAATTATGGATATACTCTTGCACAGTCTGGATTAAAAATGGGGTTCTTTTCCGCTGGTAATCGAAGCATATGCACTGTGGTTGTGGATCGACTCAAAATTTTCCGCACTCACGGAAAACCAGGTTATGTTGCTGTCCTGTTTAAGTTTTTCAGCAACCTCCCTGACGATATCTTCAACAAATTTGGGGTTGTTGTACCCTGTTTCCGTCACATGTTTCTCATCGATACGTTTTAGGACAGAGTACACTTCGCATGAAGCCGTTCCCTCTACCAGTTCAATCATATCTTCGATCCAGATAAATTTTTTAAACCGCGTGCTGAGCATGACTTGACCGCGTTGATTATGGGCGCCTGCATCACTGATTTCTTTTGAACAAGGACAGACGGAAGATATGGGAACAACGACCACGGATACGAGATCGATCTTGCCGCTTGGGTCGCTTGAACCCAAGAAACTGCACACGTAGTCCATGAGACCGAGGGATTTGCTGATGGGAGATTGTTTTTCAATAAAATAGGGGAATGTTACTTCAATGTTGGCCGACGCTGCATTTAAATATTTTTTCATCTCTTCAAGAATAACGGAAATTTTCTTTAAAGAGACCTCCGGACGGAACAAATGCAGCATTTCCACAAAACGGCTCATGTGAGTCCCTTTGTAGTTGTGGGGCAAATCGACATACATGTTTATGGAAGCAACGGTGTGCTGAATGTTGTTTTTCCGGTCGAGCACCGTTATGGGATATTTAAGATTCTTAATGCCGACTTTGTCGATTGGAATGTTGCGATGATCGAATTGACTTTGAATGTCTTTCATTTTAACAAATAATCTGTCTTTACATGGCTCATGGCTCTGAAAATATTCCCTTTAACTTTCTTGTTGCTCGTGTAAAGCTGTTGTAACAACCGTTT
>Ga0070729_10002384_pt1 | contig 24505 bp, 24 predicted proteins | sample tdDd472_FD_66725 | JGI IMG/M metagenome (GOLD analysis project Ga0070729, IMG submission 66725) | Marine sediment microbial communities from the Atlantic coast under amendment with organic carbon and nitrate - tdDd47.2 | ecosystem: Environmental > Aquatic > Marine > Coastal > Sediment | place... | reverse complement strand
GCGCGGTCAGCGACGGCGCCGCCGCGCGAGGCCGATCCCGGCGAGACCCAGCCCCAGAAGCGCCAGGCCGCCCGGCGCCGGCATCGGCGCGAAGGGGATTTCGTCCAGGCTCAGCTCGACGAAGTCGAACGCCGTGTAGGGCTCGCTGGAGGCTAGGAAGTCCACCTGGACGAACCCGTCCCAGTCCGCGCCGTCGGCGGTGAAGACCTCGGCGAAGGTCAGGGTCGTCGTTGCCGCCTGGATCAGCCCGTCCTGGCCGCCGCCCTGAAGGGTCAACCCGATCGTCCGGGTCGAGCTATCGGCGAAGGTCAGCAGCACGCTCGCCGGCGACACGTCGTAATCGCCGAAGATGAGATTGAAGAAGATCGTCGATCCGGCGAGGATGTCGCCGCCGGCGACGTCGAAGTCGAAGGTGAACCTTGGGTTGTTGGGCGTGCCGGGGCCGCCCGGATCGGGGAAATTCGGGCCCGAGAAGCTGGTCGACAGCGACATATCGGTCCATTTCGATCCGCTGGACCCGGCATCGGTGAAGCCGCTGCCGCCCGTCGGCGCCGTGTCCGCCGTCTCGCCGGCCGAGCGGTTGTCGAAATCGTCGCCCGATCCGGTGGCGACCGACCCGTTGCCGTTCAGCGACGGCAGGAACTCGGTCTGTTGCAGAAGCCCGTTGCCGTCGGTGTCCGCCGGCCCGCCATGGGCCGCGACCAGGCCGGCGGTCGGGCTGAACCCGAACCCGTCCTGATCGCCGATGCGGATGAAGTCGAACGGCGCCGCCTGGGCTGACGTCACGGCGATACCGGCCGTCAGGGCCAGGGCCGTGACGCCGCGGATCATGGATTTGCGCATCGGTTTATCTCCTCAAGATCGGTCTGCCGTCCGGCGACGCGGCGCGCGCCGGCGCCCGGCCAAGGCGAGGGTGAGAACGGCCGCCGCCAAAAACAGCGCGACGGCCCGAGGTTCCGGGATATCGGCGGCGTTGTGAACGGTCACGTTATCGAATTGGATGAAGGGCGTCACCTGTAGCCAGCTGACGCTGACGATGTCCGTGAAGCCGGTGAAGGCGAAGGTCTGGAAGCTGGACAGGTCGCCGGTCGTCCGGTTGCCGTCGGTGGTGAAGTTGGCCGAGGTCGTGCCGCCGCCGCTGAACACCGCCTCGAAGGTCACGCCGGCGATCCCGGCGCCGGCGAGGTTCAACTCGGCGATATCGATGGACAGCAGGTCGAAGGCGCCGCCGTCCGTCCGGGTCAGGCGGGTGATCCCGGTGACGCCGGTGCCGTCGCCATTCCACAGGGCGGTGCTGCCGAAATAATTGCCGCTGGCCGTGCCCCAGGTCGCGAGATTATGGACCGGCGCGTCGCTCGTAAAATCATAGCCGGCCTCGCTATAGAACTTGCCGGTGCCGGGAACGACCTGTTGCCCGGTTCCGCCATGTTCCAGCGCCTGGAAACCGATGACCGCCGCGCGGGCAGCGCTGGTGACGAGGACCGACAGGACCAATGCAACGGCGGCGGCCGACAAGGCGCGGCGCGGGAGCGACCCGTTCTTCTTTTGCCTCAATTCCTTGGCTCCCCCTCAGGTCGGCGCGTCCCCCTTCGTTCGGCGCGTTTGGGACCCGCGCACGGGTGAAAGCTGCAAATGCCGTGCCAGGACGTTCGTTTCTTTGTTTTTCAGGGCCTTAGGGGCGGTGAAGCCGCGCCGGCGGGCATGTCTGTAAAATTTACCGACAATCGGCCGGGTCGGCCGGGGCCTAGGTGGTCAGCGCGTCGGTGTCTTGGACTTGGCGACCGCGCGGGGGTGGGCCTCGCGATGGACGGCGGCGAGGCGGGCGCTGTCGACGGCGGTGTAGCGCTGGGTCGTGGACAGCGAGGCATGGCCCAGCAGTTCCTGGATCGCGCGCAGATCGCCGCCGCCGGCCAGCAGATGGGTGGCGAAGCTGTGGCGCAGGGCGTGCGGGGTCGCCGCCGCGCCCAACCCCAGCCGGGCGCGCAGATGGCGCATCTGCCGTTGGGCGATGCCCGGATTGAGCGGCCCGCCCCGCGCCCCCAGGAACAGGGCGCCGTCGGGGCCGGGATCGTAGGGGCAGTCCGCGAGATAGGCGGCGACCGCCTCGGCCACCGCCGGCAGGACCGGCAGCCGGCGCTGCTTGTTCCCCTTGCCGGTGACGGTCAGGGCGGTGACCGGCGGCCCGTCGGCGGGAAAGTCCCGGCGGCGAAGCGACAGGGCTTCGCCCAGGCGCATGCCGCAGCCATAGAGAAGGGTGAACAGGGCGACGTCGCGCCCGGCGATCCAGGGCGTCTGGCTCAGGCTTGCCGCCTCGTCGATCACGGCGGCGGCGTCGGCGGGCGTCAGGGCCTTGGGCACCGCCTGGGGCAGCTTCGGCGTCCGCACCAGCCCGATGGCCGCGTTGGCCGCCAGGCCGCGCCTGTCCAGGAAGCGGAAGAACCCGCGCACAACCGACAGGGCCCGCGCGGTCGAGCTGCGCGCCAGCCCGTCCATCGTCCGGCGCGCCAGCCAGGCCCGAAAATCGGCGGGCCGCAGCGCCGCCAGATCGTCCAGGGTCGGCGGGCCGCCCAGATGGTCGGCAAGGAAGGCGAGGAAGGCGGCCAGGTCGCGCCCATAGGCGAGGTGCGTATGGGCCGCGGCGCGGCGCTCCTGCGCCAGCCAGTCCCGCCAGGCGGCGACGGCGGCGGCTAGGGCCGGGTCGGCGGGATCGGCGGCGGCGTCGGCAGGTCCAGCCATGTCCCGATGCACCGTTCCAGGATGCGGGCGAGAAAGCTCAGAAGCTCGGTGCCCTGACCGGCGCTGAACATGCCCGGCTGCCGGGCGCCGAGGGCGAGCAGCGCCGGCGGCGCGTCGCCGCCGATCCGCAGGCGGATCAGCGCCGCGGAGCGCACCAGGCCGGCGGCGGCGCCGAAGACGCCGACATCGCCGGCCCCGTCGGCGCAGAGGACCACCTCCGACCCGGCGCCGAGGACGGCGTCGACGGCGCCGGCCTCCAGGATATGGACGCCGCCGCAATCGGCGGGGCGCGGCCTGTCGGCGCGGCTTTCAACGCCGAGGGTCGCGACGTCGGCGTCCAGCAGCAGCGCCAGGTCGGTGGTCACGATCTCGATCAGATGGGCGAAATCGCCGGCGGCGAGCAGCGCGAGCACCGCCTTGTGGATGCGCCGCTGGGCGGCGAGGTTGGCGCGGCTGGTGCCCAAAAGGTCGCCCTGCTGGGCGCGCAGGGTCTCCAGGTCGCCGCGCAGTTTGTCGACCAGGAAGTGCTGGAAGTCGATGGCGCCGTCGGCGCGGCGCACGGCGTCGGGAACCAGGCTCGCCAACAGCTCCGGGCAATCGCGAAAGAAATCGGGATTGCGGCGCAGATAGGCGGCCACCGCCTCGTCGGTGAGGGCGGCGGGGGCCTGCGCGGGTCTGGTTCCCTTCTCCGTCATCTCCTACAGGCCGTCACGTCCTACAGAATCGACTGCCCGGTCTTTTCCCAGTCGGCCAGGAAGGCGGCGAGGCCCTTGTCCGTCAGGGGATGGGCGAATAGCTGCCACAGGATGTTGGGGGGAATGGTCGCGACATGGGCGCCCAGCCGCGCCGCCTCGATCACATGGCCGGGATGGCGGATCGAGGCGACCAGCACCTCCGTGGTCAGCGCGTCGTAATTTTCGTACATCTGGCAGATGTCGGCGATCAGCTCCATGCCGTCCTCGCCGATATCGTCCAGCCGGCCGACGAAGGGCGAGACGTAGGCGGCGCCGGCCTTGGCCGCCAGCAGCGCCTGGGCGGCCGAGAAGCACAGGGTCACGTTGACCTTGATCCCGTCCCCGCTCAGCGCCTTGCAGGCGCGCAGCCCGTCGCGGGTCAGCGGCGCCTTGACGACCACATTGTCGGCCAGCTTGGCCAGCTTGCGGCCTTCCTTGATCATGGTCTCGGCGTCGGTGGCCGTGACCTCGGCGCTGACCGGGCCGGGAACGATGGCGCAGATCTCGGTCACGACCTCCAGGAAGGGCCGTCCGGTCTTCGCCACCAGCGAGGGATTGGTCGTGACGCCGTCCAGCAACCCGGTGGCGGCGAGGTCGTGGATCAGCTCCACATCCGCGGTATCGACGAAGAATTTCATGGCGTCCTGCGCTTGTTGATCCGTTTTCCGAGACCGCCGACGGGCGGCCCGGGCGCGCCCGTTGGCCCTGCCGGGGCGCTCGATTAGAGTGTAGCTCATGCCCACCACGCACACCAGTTCGCCCCGCCCGTCCGCCGGCCAGGAGGCTGGCCGCGCGGCGGCGCGCCGGGTGCCGGTGCTGCTGCCCCTGCCGCTGGCGGGCGCCTACGACTATCTGGTGCCGGACGGGCTCGACCTGGCGCCCGGCGATTTCGTGCGGGTGCCGCTGGGCGCGCGCGAGCGGACGGGGGTCGTCTGGGAGCCGGCGGCGGCGGACGCGGCGCCGGTCGCCGCCGGCCGGCTGAAGCCGGTGATCGCGCGGCTGGACGCGCCGCCTCTGCCGGCCGCCTTGCGGCGGCTGATCGAGTGGGTCGCCGATTACACGATCAGCCCGCCGGGCGCCGTCCTGCGCATGGCGATGAGCGTGCCCGCCGCCCTGGCGCCGCCGCGCCCGCAGAAGGGCCTCGCCCTGGCCGAGCCCTGGCCCGACGAGGCCCGGGTGACCGACGCGCGGGCGCGCGTCCGCGCCTTGCTGAGCGACGGCCCGCCGCGCGCGGCGGCCGAACTGGCGCGCGAGGCGGCGGTCGGGCCGGGGACCGTGCGGGCCATGGAGAAGGCCGGCCTCCTGCGCGCCGTCGGTCTCGCGCCGCCGCCGCCCTTCGCGCCGCCCGACGCCGACCGGCCCGGACCCGCCCTGGGGCCGGACCAGGCGGCCGCCGCCAAGGCGCTGATCGAGATGGTCGGCGCCGGCGGCGGCCCGGACGGGTTCGCCGTCGCCCTGCTGGACGGGGTGACCGGCGCCGGCAAGACCGAGGTCTATTTCGAGGCCGCCGCCGCCGCCCTTCGCGCCGGCCGCCAGGTGCTGGTGCTGCTGCCCGAGATCGCCCTCGGCGCCCAGTGGCTGGAACGGTTCGCCGACCGGTTCGGCGCGCGCCCCGCCCAATGGCATTCGGATTTGAGCGCCGCCCAGCGCCGCCTGACCTGGCGCGCGGTCGCCGACGGCACGGCGCGGGTGGTGGTCGGCGCCCGCTCGGCCCTGTTCCTGCCCTTCGCCGAACTCGGCCTGATCGTCGCCGACGAGGAGCATGACGCCGCCTTCAAGCAGGAAGACGGCGTGATCTACAACGCCCGCGACATGGCGGTGGTACGGGCGCGACTGGAGAGGGTGCCGGCGGTCCTCGTCTCCGCCACCCCGTCGCTGGAAACGGTGGAGAACGTCCGCCGCGGCCGCTACCGGGCGCTGCATCTGCCCGACCGCCATGGCGGCGCGTCCCTGCCGCGGATCGAGGCCGTCGACATGCGGACCGCGCCGTCGGCCCGCGACGCCTTCATCTCTCAGCCCCTGCGCGCGGCGCTGGCCGACTGCCTGGCGGCCGGCGAGCAGGCGGTCCTGTTCCTCAACCGGCGCGGCTACGCGCCGCTAACGCTGTGCAATGCCTGCGGCCATCGCCTGCAATGCCCCCATTGCACGGCCTGGTTGATCGAGCATCGCGCCTTGGGCCGGTTGCAATGCCATCATTGCGGCTATCGGGCGAGCCTGCCGACCCACTGCCCCCAATGCGACGCCGAGGACAGCTTCCGCGCCTGCGGGCCCGGGGTCGAGCGGCTGGCCGAGGAGCTGGCCGCCGCCTTGCCCGAGGCTCGGGCCGAGATCATGAGCAGCGACACCCTGGCCGGGCCCCGCGCCGCGGCGGCGCTGCTGCGTCGGTTTGCCGATCACAAGATCGACGTGCTGATCGGTACCCAGATGATCGCCAAGGGGCATCACTTCCCGCGCCTGACCCTGGTCGGCGTGATCGATGCCGATCTCGGGCTCGCCGGCGGCGACTTGCGCGCCGCCGAGCGCACCTATCAGCTATTGCATCAGGTGTCGGGGCGGGCCGGGCGCGAAGCCCATCCCGGCCGGGTGCTGTTGCAGACCTATCTGCCCGATCATCCGGTCATGCGGGCCCTGGTCGCCGGCGACCGCGACGCCTTCCTGGACTCGCAGATCGCGGCCCGCCAGGCCGCCGGCATGCCGCCCTTCGGGCGGTTGGCGGCGCTGATCCTGTCGGCGCCGGACGAGGCCGCCCTGGACGCCGCGGCGGCGCGCCTGGCGCGGACGGCGCCGCGCGGCGACGGCCTCCTGGTCCTGGGGCCGGCGCCGGCGCCGATGGCGCTGCTGCGCGGCCGGCACCGGCGGCGCTTCCTGGTCAAGGCGGCGCGCGGCGTTCGGTTGCAGCCGATCCTGCGCCGCTGGATCGCGGCGGCGCCGCCGCCGCGCGGCGTGCGTTTGCAGGTCGATATCGACCCCTACAGCTTCGTTTAGGGCAAGCAGAACGCGGCCCGGCGCGCGGGCAAGAATCGAGATTTTTCGGGGCCCCGGGCCGGTCAATCGCGCGCGTCCCGGAGTCCGCTTGCGGGGTGGGGGGGAGTATGCTACGAAACGCGGGCTCCGCGGGAGGGAACACCCCAACAGCGAGCTTTTTTTGTTGCCGGTCGCCGCTCGGCGCGCCGGTGTTTCGTCAGGGATTTCGAGGGTCGCCGCAAGGTGTCAGCCGATAGTACAGGGGCATCCGGCCTTACCGGTCGGTACGCGACCGCTCTTTACGATCTAGCCGATGCGGACAAGGCGCTGGACGAGGTCGCCGACGATCTGCGCGGGCTGGCCCGGATGATCGCCGAATCGGACGATCTGCGCCGGCTCTTGCGCAGCCCGACCTTGTCGCGCGCCGACCAGGGCAGGGCTCTGGACGCGGTCGCGGAGAAGGCCGGTTTCGGCGCCCTGACCCGACGCTTCCTCGGCGTCGTGGCGGCGAACCGGCGCCTGTTCGTGCTCGGCGCCATGATCGACGCCTATCTCGCCCAGCTTGCGGCGCGGCGCGGCGAACTCGTCGCCGAGGTCGCCTCCGCGCGGCCCCTGACCGAGGCGCAGCTTTCCGGGATCGGCGACAGTCTTCGCCAGGCCCTGGGCAGCAAGGTGACGGTCAATGCCCGGGTCGATGCGGGCCTTCTCGGCGGTCTCGTCGTCAAGGTCGGCTCGCGAATGGTCGACGCGTCGCTCCGAACCAAGATTCAGAAACTGCAAATCGCCATGAAGGGGATCGGCTGATGGACATCCAGGCCGCGGAAATCTCCGCTATCCTCAAGGAACAAATCGCGCAATTCGGCACCGAGGCGGACGTCGCCGAGGTTGGCCAAGTCCTGTCGGTCGGCGACGGCATCGCCCGCGTCCACGGCCTGGACCAGGTGCAAGCCGGTGAAATGGTCGAATTTCCCGGCGGCCTGCGCGGCATGGCCTTGAACCTGGAAGAAGACAATGTCGGCGTCGTCATCTTCGGCGACGACCGCGGCATCCGCGAGGGCGACACGGTCAAGCGCACCGGCGCCATCGTCGATACGCCGGTCGGCAAGGGCCTGCTCGGCCGCGTCGTCGACGGGCTGGGCAATCCGATCGACGGCAAGGGGCCGCTCCAGGTGGAAGAACGCCGCCGGGTCGAGGTCAAGGCGCCGGGCATCATCCCGCGCAAATCGGTGCACGAGCCGATGCAGACCGGCCTCAAGGCCATCGACAGCTTGGTCCCGGTCGGCCGCGGCCAGCGCGAGCTGATCATCGGCGACCGCCAGACCGGCAAGACCGCCATCGCCATCGACGCGATCATCAACCAGAAGCCGATCAACCAGGGCGACGACGAATCCAAGAAGCTCTACTGCGTTTATGTCGCGGTCGGCCAGAAGCGCTCGACCGTCGCCCAGATCGTCAAGACCCTGGAAGAGCAGGGCGCGATGGAATACAGCATCGTCGTCGCCGCCACCGCGTCGGACCCGGCGCCGATGCAGTTCCTGGCGCCCTATACGGGCTGCGCCATGGCGGAATATTTCCGCGACAACGGCATGCACGCCCTGATCATCTATGACGATCTGTCCAAGCAGGCGGTCGCCTATCGCCAGATGTCGCTGTTGCTGCGCCGTCCTCCGGGGCGCGAAGCCTATCCGGGCGACGTTTTCTATCTGCATTCGCGCCTGTTGGAGCGCGCCGCCAAGATGAACGAGGATTTCGGCGCCGGCTCGCTGACCGCGCTGCCGGTGATCGAGACCCAGGCGGGCGATGTGTCGGCCTATATCCCGACCAACGTGATCTCGATCACCGACGGTCAGATCTTCCTGGAGACCGAGCTGTTCTATAAGGGCATCCGCCCGGCCATCAATGTCGGCCTGTCGGTCAGCCGCGTCGGCTCCGCCGCCCAGATCAAGGCGATGAAGCAGGTCGCCGGCTCGATCAAGCTGGAGCTCGCCCAGTATCGCGAGATGGCCGCCTTCGCCCAGTTCGCGTCGGACCTGGACGCCACCACTCAGCGCCTGCTGAGCCGGGGCGCCCGCCTGACCGAGCTTCTCAAGCAGCCGCAATATTCGCCGCTGGCCGTGGAAGAGCAGGTCGTCTCGATCTTCGCGGGCGTCAACGGCTTCCTCGACAGGATCGCCGTCGACGACGTGACCCGCTACGAAACCGCGCTCCTGGACGAGATCCGGGCCAAGCATGGCGATATCCTCGCCGACATCCGCAGCTCGGGCGCGCTCGGCGACGAGACCGAGGCCAAGCTGCGCGAGGCCGTCGAAGCCTTCACCAAGACCTTCGCCTGACGCCAGCGGCTGGGCGGGACGGAACGCGAAGCGGATAGGGCGGCATGCCGAGTCTCAAGGACCTCAGGATCCGGATCGACAGCGTCAAGGCGACGCAGAAGATCACGTCGGCCATGAAGATGGTCGCGGCCGCCAAGCTGCGCCGCGCCCAGGAACAGGCCGAGGCCGCGCGCCCCTATGCCGAGCGGATGGAACGCATTCTCACCTCGCTCGCCGGCTCCTTGGCGGTGAAGGAAGGCGCGTCGCCCCTGCTCGCCGGCACCGGCAAGGACGAGACCCATCTCCTGGTCCTGGTGACCTCGGACCGGGGGCTGTGCGGCGCCTTCAATTCGTCGTTGGTGCGCGACGCCAGACGGTTGATCGCCGATCTCCAGCAGGGCGGCAAGACGGTCAAGATCCTGTGCGTCGGCCGCAAGGGACGCGACGTGCTGCGGCGCGAATTCGCGCCGTTGATCGTCGACAGCTTCGAGGGCATCGGCGCCCGGAGGCTCGAATTCGCCGAGGCCGACCAGATCGCCGGGCGGGTCACCGACATGCTGAACGAAGGCGCGTTCGATGTCTGCACGGTGATCTACAACCGGTTTCAGTCGGTCATCAGCCAGATCGTCACCCGCCAGCAGCTCGTCCCCCTGCCCGAGCCCGAGCCCGAGGCGGCGGACGCCGACGATGCGGCCGCCGCCCGGGCGGTGTACGAGTACGAGCCGGAGGAAGGCGAACTGCTTGCCGACCTTTTGCCGCGCAACCTGTCCGTCCAGATCTTCCGGGCGTTGCTGGAAAGCGCCGCCGGCGAGCAGGGCGCGCGCATGACCGCGATGGACAACGCAACCCGCAACGCGGGCGAAATGATCGACGACCTGACGCTGAACTACAACCGGACGCGCCAGGCCTACATCACCAAGGAACTGATCGAGATCGTCTCCGGCGCCGAAGCGCTTTAGGAGCGGAAACGAAGGACAAGGCCACAGCGGCCACGGGAGTGCAACATGACGAGTAACGTTGTCGGTCGGATCACACAGGTCATCGGCGCCGTCGTCGACGTCAAGTTCGACGGCGAGCTGCCCGCGATCCTCAACGCCCTGCACACCAAGATGGGCGACAGCACGCTGGTGCTGGAAGTGGCGCAGCATCTGGGCGAGAAGACGGTTCGCACGGTCGCGATGGATACCACCGACGGGCTGGTGCGCGGCGCCAAGGTGACTGATACCGGCGCGCCGATCAACGTGCCGGTAGGCCCCGAGACGCTGGGCCGGATCGTCAATGTCGTCGGCGATCCGATCGACGAGCGCGGGCCGGTCAATTCCAAGGCGACCTTCCCGATTCACCGCTCGGCGCCGGAATTCGTCGACCAGTCGACCGAGGCCGAGATCCTGGTTACCGGCATCAAGGTGGTGGACCTGCTGGCCCCTTACGCCAAGGGCGGCAAGATCGGCCTGTTCGGCGGCGCCGGCGTCGGCAAGACCGTCATCATCATGGAATTGATCAACAACATCGCCAAGGCCCATGGCGGCTATTCGGTGTTCGCCGGCGTCGGCGAACGGACCCGCGAGGGCAACGACCTGTATCACGAGATGATCGAGTCGGGCGTTATCGACCTGGAGGGCGACGGCTCCAAGGCGGCGCTGGTCTATGGTCAGATGAACGAGCCGCCCGGCGCCCGCGCCCGCGTCGGCCTGACCGGTCTGACCCTGGCCGAATATTTCCGCGACGAGGAGGGCCAGGACGTCCTTTTCTTCATGGACAATATCTTCCGCTTCACCCAGGCGGGCTCCGAGGTCTCGGCGCTGCTGGGCCGCATTCCGTCGGCGGTGGGCTACCAGCCGACCCTGGCCACCGACATGGGCAACCTGCAGGAGCGGATCACGACCACGACCAAGGGGTCGATCACCTCGGTTCAGGCCATTTACGTGCCGGCCGACGATTTGACCGACCCGGCGCCGGCGACGTCCTTCTCGCATCTGGACGCGACCACCGTGTTGAACCGCCAGATCGCCGAGCTCGGCATCTACCCGGCCGTCGATCCGCTCGATTCCACCTCGCGCATCCTCGACCCCCGGGTCGTCGGCGACGAGCATTACGCGGTTGCGCGCGACGTGCAGCGGGTGCTGCAGACCTACAAGTCGCTGCAGGACATCATCGCCATTCTCGGCATGGACGAACTGTCGGAAGAGGACAAGCTGGTGGTCGCCCGGGCGCGCAAGATCCAGCGGTTCCTCAGCCAGCCCTTCCATGTCGCCGAGGTCTTCACCGGCTCGCCGGGCGTCTTCGTCAATCTCGAAGACACGATCAAGGGCTTCAAGGGTCTGGTCGCCGGCGAATATGACGATCTGCCCGAGGCCGCCTTCTACATGGTTGGCACCATGGAAGAGGCGATCGCGAAGGCCAAGAAAATGGCCGCCGAGGCGGCCTAGGCCCGAACGGAGAACCGATCCATGGCCGACAAGGTCGCCTTCGAGCTGGTATCGCCGGAACGGCTGCTCGTCTCCGAGCCGGTCGACATGGTCGTCGTGCCCGGCGCCGAGGGCGATTTCGGCGTGCTGATCGGCCATACGCCGATGATTTCGGGCGTCCGCATGGGCACCATCGACGTCTATCAGGACGGCGCCCGGGCCCAGCGGATCTTCGTCGCCGGCGGGTTCGCCGAGGTCACGCCCGAGCGGTGTACGGTCCTCGCCGAGGGGGCGGTCCCGGTCGACGAGATCGACCGCGCCCGGGTCGAGGAAGAGCTGCGCGCGGCGGAAAAACTGGCCGCCGAGGCCGTCGACGACGCCGAGCGCGCCGCGGCGGAAGCCGGCAAGCGCGTCGCGGAAGCCAAGCTCGCGGTCGCTGGCGGATAGACCCCGGCCGGACCGCGCCCGTCGCGCGGATTTACCGCCGCGGTCTTGAAAACGCCGCGTTTCCTCCCTTATTTTGATGTTAACGCCATGAAGGCGGGCGGGAAGCCTGTCTTCGAATGGAGGGTAACCGTGCCGGAAAAGGGCGGGCCCGTTATCGTCTGGGGGCGAATCGATGAACCATTGGACGCTGGATGATATCGATTGGGCGAAGTTCGACCGGGCGCGGGTCGATCCGGATATGCTGCGCGTGGTCAAGGCGGCGGCGATGGTCGAGCACAATGCTTGCGACTACGCCGCCTATCTTCAGAACGTCTTTCACGACGATCCCGAGTTTCAGGAGATCGCCCGGCAATGGGCGGACGAGGAAGTGCGCCATGGCGAGGCGCTGGGCCGCTGGGCCGAGCTCGCCGATCCGTCCTTCGACTTCCAAGCCGCTTTCCAGCAGTTTACCGAGGGCTACCGGCTGCCCTTGAACGTGGACAAGTCGGTGCGGGGGTCGCGCGCCGGCGAGCTGATCGCCCGCTGCATCGTCGAGATGGGAACCAGCTCCTACTACACGGCGCTGGCCGACGCCGCCGACGAACCGGTGCTGAAGGAAATCTGCAAACGCATCGCCGCCGACGAGTTCCGCCACTATCGGTTGTTCCTCAAGCGGTACCGGCCCTATCAGGACGTCGACCGGCTGAGCCTCGCGCGGCGGCTGCGGATCGCCATCGGGCGGATGATCGAGGCCGAGGACGACGAGCTGTGCTACGCCTACCATGTCGCCAATTTCGGCGACGCCCCGTACCGCCGCAAGGACAGCGCCCGGGCCTATTCGGGGCTCGTCTGCGGCTATTATCGGCTTTGGCATGTCGAGCGCATGGTGGCGATGCTGTTCAAGGCCGTGGGGCTCAAGCCCCATGACCGTCTCAACCTCTTCCTCGCCAAGTGGGCCTGGTGGGCGATGCGGCGCCGAAACCGTCGCTTCGCCGCGATTCCCGCTTAAAAGACCGATCGGCCTTACCGTCGTTGTCGTCTCCGCCGCGCGGCCGGGACCGGCGCGGCGACGGGCGTGCATGAAAGGACGTGATCCGTGGATTCGGCGACAATCCAGAGATTGTTTCTCGAGACGCCGCACAACCGCGCGCTGGGTTTTTCCATCGTCGAGGTCGGGACCGGCGAAGGGGTCGCCAAGCTTCCCTACGGCGATCATCTGATCGGCAACCCCGACATGGGGCTCGTCCATGGCGGAGTGATCACCACCCTGATGGACGTGACCTGCGCGTTGAGCATTTTCAGCACGCTGGACGCGTTCCAGCCCATGGCGACCCTCGATTTGCGCATCGACTATCTGAAGCCGGCGCTGCCGAGGAAGGACATCTACGGCTATGCCCATTGCTACAAGCGCACCCGCAATGTGGCGTTCGCCCGCGGCGTCGCTTATCACGAGGACCGCGACGACCCCATCGCCAACGCCGTGGCGACCTTTATCATGAGCCCCGGCATCATGAGCCCCGGAGCGCCCCAGTGAGCGGTCCCGACAAGGTCGGCGCGACCTTGCTCGACGCCATCCGGCGGGCCCGGGAGACCGGCGACTTCGCCGCCATCACCGACCGGATTCCTTATGCCGGGTTCATCGGCATGACGGTCGCCGACGCGGGCGGCCACGCGTTGGTGCGGATGTCGGTCAGCGAGCGCGTCGTCGGCAATCCGATGTTGCCGGCCCTGCATGGGGGCGTCGTCGGCGCCTTGATGGAAAGCGCAGCCCTGTTCCAGCTCATGTGGGAGGGACAGAGCACCCATCTGCCCAAGACGGTCAACTTCACCGTCGAGTATTACCGCTCGCCGAAGGTCGAGGACACCTTTGCCCAGGCGACCATCCTACGCCGCGGCCGTCGGATCGCCAACCTGCGGGTCGATGCCTGGCAGGACGATCGCGACAAGCCGATCTGCGGTGCCCACGGCCATTTCCTGCTGCAACCTTAAACGCCTACCCCGTCGGGTCTGCATCGGCCAGCGCGCGGGCCAAGGGCCGGAAGCGGGTCACCAGCTCCACATACAGGCTGCGTTTGAAGGGCACGATCAGGTCCGGCAGATGCTCGATATCGACCCATTTCCAGCGGCTGAATTCGGGCTCTTCGGTCTCGAGATCGATGTCGGCGTCGGTGCCGGTGAAGCGCAGCACCAGCCATTTCTGCTCCTGGCCCCGATACTTCCCGCCCCACAGCTTGCCGATCAGCGCATCGGGAATGTCGTAGCGGAACCAGTCTTCGCTTTCGGCGAGAATCTCGGCATCGTCGGTACCGATTTCCTCGCGTAGCTCGCGCAAACCCGCCGCGCGCACCGATTCGCCGGGATCGATCCCGCCCTGCGGCATCTGCCAGGCGTCCGACGGCATGTCCAGGCGCTGGGCGACGAACACGTCGCCGCGCGCGTTCAGCAGCATCAGGCCGACGCAGGGCCGATAGGGGAGCGACTCGCGTCCCGACGCCGGGCGGGTCACTGGCGCTCGGCCTTTCTGGTCAATTCGATCCGCGCCATCGCCGAGATGGGCGCCAGGACGACCCCGCGCGAGTCAAGCTCCGCCGCCCAGACGGCGACCCGCTCGATGGTCACCGGGTAGGGGAAGCCCATGGCGACCGCGTAGCCGCGCCGCTTGGCGAGCCGCTCGGCCTCGGCCAGGCGGCCGTCGATGGCGGAGCGCGAGGCTTCGTTGTCGATGAAGCGGTTGTTGACCGCGTGCGGCAGCGCGATCTCGCGGGCGATGTCCGGCGCGACGCTGCGCGCCGACGATCGGCTGTCCAGGAACAGAAGCCCACGCCGCTTGATCTCGGCCAGGACCGGGCGCAGGGCCTCCGCCGAGGTCGTGAAGCGCGAGCCCATGAAATTATTCACCCCGACATAGCCGGTCACCCGGCTCAGCGCCCATTCCAGCCGCGCCAGATTCTCCGCCTCGGTCAAGCCGGTGAGAAGAGTGCGCGGCCCGGGGTCGTGGACCGGGTAGTTGATCGGCTCCATCGGCAGGTTGAGCAGGATTTCATGCCCGGCAGCCCGGCCCAGGCGAATCCATTGGTCCAGATTGTCGGCGAAGGGCGCGAAGGACAGGGTCACCCCGCCCGGCAGCCGCTGGATCGCCGCCTGGGTCGCGGCCGCCGACAGGCCCAGCCCGCTGATCACCAAGGCGATCTTCGGGCGCTTCTCGTCGGCGTCCAGGGGACGGGCATAGACCTGCCAGGCCGCGCGCCCGTCCAGGGAAACGATGGGCAGCGGTCCGTCGCGGCCTTGTTCGATCAGCGCCGGATCCGGCGCCGGCGCCAGCGCGTCCTTGCGTTCCGTGGGCGCCGCGGGCGGCGATGTTTCGGGGGTGGCGCGCGCGGTTTGCGGCGCTGGCGTCGCCGGCTGCGCCCCGGGCGGCGGCGCCTTGGCCAGTGGTGCCTTGGGGGCCGGGGTTGTGGGCGGGGGCGTTGTGGGCGCAAGCGTTTTGGGCGGGGGCGTCACCCGCGCCGGATCCGGCGGCGCCGTCTCGGCCGGCGCGGGTTCCGGTGCGCCCGCCGCCGTTTCCTGCGTCGGTGGCGCGGCGGGCTTCGGCGCTTCGGGCGCGGCGGGCGCGGGTGCGGCAACAGGGGGCGCGGCGGCGGGCGGCGGCAGTTTCGCGCTATAGCCGGGGGCGGCCGACCGAAGGGTCGCCTCGGTCGCCTCTCCCGTCATCCACAGCCAAGCCACGACCCCGGCGGCGAGGGCGATCAGCGCGAGGTTGGTGACGGCAAGCGCGCTCGGCCCCTGGCGGCGGGCGGCAGCCCGGCCCCGGCTTGGGCTCCGACTCCGGCCATGTCGTTCCGAGAGTCTGCTTCGACCTGCCACCGGCTTGCGCGCCATTCGGCGCCGTTCAGTTGGGGAGACGCGAGCTGTAGAGGCGGATACCGCGCAAAAGGTCCAGGGCGCGGGAAAGTTGGTAGTCCTGCGGCGCCTGGTCCCGTGTATCGGCCGTCTCGTCGCCCGAGTCCTGCGAATCGCCCGAGTCCTGCGAACTATCCGTGTCCAGGGCCCCGCGCAGGTCGCGCTCGCGGCGCTGCCGGCCGTTCTCCAGGGGCTCCAGCCGGACCTGCTCGACGATGATGTCGGGCTCGATCCCCTTGGCCTGGATCGACACGCCGGACGGCGTGTAGTAGCGCGCCGTCGTTAGCCGGATCGCGCCGTCGTCGGCAAGCGGCATGATGGTCTGGACCGATCCCTTGCCGAAGGAGCGGGTCCCGAGAATGATCGCCCGGCCGTGATCGCGCAGGGCGCCGGCGACGATTTCCGATGCGGACGCCGATCCGCCATTGATCAGCACCACGACCGGCAGGCCGGCGGCCAGATCGCCCGGCTGGGCGTTGAAACGCTGGGTATCCTCGGCCTCGCGGCCGCGGGTGGAAACGATCTCGCCCTTCTCGAGAAAGGCGTCAGACACCTTGACCGCCTGATTCAACAGGCCGCCCGGATTGTTGCGCAGATCGACGACGACGCCGACCATCTTCTCGCCGATCTCTTTCTTGAGGGCCTTCATCGCCCGTTCCAGGCCGACTTCGGTCTGTTCGTTGAAGGCGGTGATGCGGATGTAGCCGATATCGTCCTCGGCGCGGAACCGGACCGAGCGGACCTTGATGATCGCGCGGGTGATGGTGACGTCGAAGGGATCGCGCTTGCCGCGCAGGATGGTCAGGCGGATGTCGGTATCGACCTTGCCGCGCATGCGCTCGACCGCCTCAGGCAGGGTCAGCTCCTGGACGGTGACGCCGTCCAGATGGGTGATCAGATCGCCCGGCTGGAGACCGGCCTTGGCCGCCGGCGTGCCGTCGATGGGGGCGATGACCTTGACGAAGCCGCCTTCCATGGTGACCTCGATGCCGAGGCCGCCGAACTCGCCCTTGGTCTGGATCTTCATCGCCTTGGCGCTTTTCGGCGACAGATAGCCGGAATGGGGGTCGAGCGAGGCGAGCATGCCGCGAATCGCCGCCTCGATCAGGTCGTGGTCCGATACCTCCTCGACATATTCGGCGCGGATGCGCTCGAACACGTCGCCGAACAGGTTGAGCTGGCGATAGGTCTCCGACCCCGAGGCCTGGGCCCGCGCCGGTGCCGACAGCCAGACCGTCGAGGAAAGAAGGAGCGTGGCGGCGGCAAGCGCCGCGAAGAGGGTCCTGTGCATTATCCGCTTACCTTACCGCTTTGCGCCATGAGCCAGGGTAGTGGGTCGATCGGCCGGCTCTCGCGCCGCAGCTCAACATAGAGCGCCGTGCCGCCGTCTTCGGCCTTTCCCATGACGCCGATCGGTTCGCCGGCCAACAGCCATTGGCCGGCACTCGCGTCGATCCGAAAAAGCCCCGATAAAAGAATATGATAGCCCTCGCCATGCTCGATGATCAAGAGCCGGCCATATCCGCGAAACGGGCCCGCGAACACGACCAGCCCGTCATAGGGCGCGATCACCGGCGCGTCCGCGCGGGTGGCGATCACGATGCCGGCGCTCGCCGTTCCGTCGCCAGCCCGTTCGCCATAGCGGCGCGTCAGGCGGCCGGGGGCGGGGAAGGGAAGGCGGCCGCGGGCGTTGGCGAAATCCGTGCCGCCGCCCGGTGGCGCCGCCGAAGGCCCGGCCGGTGGCGCGCCCTTGGCGCGGGTCCCGGCCGCGGCGCGCGCGCGGGCCTTGCGGGCCGTCTCCAGCTTGGCGAGCAGGTCGCGCAGATCGGCGGCTTCCCCCGCCAGTCGGCGACTTTCGTCCCGCGCGCGCTCGGTTTCGGCGCGGGCGCGGTCGCTGAGGGCGCGCTTGCGGTCCAGAAGACCGTCCAGCCGGCGCCGCTCGTCGGTCAAGGCGTTTCCCTGGCGGTCGATTTCGGCCCGCTCGCGGGCGATGCGGTCGCGCAGCTCCGCGTAGCCGTCCAGCGCCTCGCGCAGCCCCGCGACCCGGGTCTCCAGCGCCGGCACGGCGGCGCGCATCAAAAGCGCGCCGCGCACGGTCTCCGCCGGCGGCCGGGGCAAGGCGAGCGCCGCCGAGGGCGGAAGTCGGGCGAGGCGGGTCAGCGCCGCGAGCGTGTCTTGCAGCTGGCCCCGCCGACGGTCCAGCCGGGCCTTCTTGTCCGCGGCCTCGCTGGCCAGGGCGTCGAGCCGCGTTTCCAGCCGCGCCAGGCGGGACTCGCGCGCATGGACCGCCTTGGCGGCGGCGACGGCGGCGGCGCGCAGCGCCAAGACCTCTTGATCGAGGGCGGTTTCCTGCTTTTCCAGGCTGGCTTCCCGGCCCCGGGTTTCTTGCAACCGCCGCTCGACTTCCTTCAGGCGGCTGGCGGCGCCGTCCTCGTCGGCGCGGGCCGGCGCGGTATCGCAGAAGACGGCGAGCAGGGCGGCGAGGACAAGGGCGCGGCGGCAGGCGCCGGCAATCGACGGGGCGACGGGGCGTCCGTCAGGTCGTGGCACGGGCCCGCTCGGCCGTATCGGTAGCGGGCGCGCCGACCAGCAGCGACTTTCCGGTCATCTCGGCGGGCTGGGGCAGGCCGAGGAGCGCGAGCAGGGTGGGCGCGACGTCGGCCAGGCGACCGTCGGAAAGGCGCCGGACCTCGGCCGGGCCGTTGACCAGGACGATCGGCACCGGATCGGTGGTGTGGGCCGTGTGGGCCTGGCCGGTCGCCTCGTCGCGCATCTGCTCGATATTGCCATGGTCGGCGGTGATCAGCAGCGCGCCGCCGGCCTCGGTGACCGCGTCGGCCAGACGGCCCAGGCATCGGTCGACGGCGGCGACGGCGGCCAGGGCCGCCGACATCACCCCCGTATGGCCGACCATGTCGGGATTGGCATAATTGACCAGGATGAAATCGTAGCGGTCCTCGGCGATGGCCGCGACCAGCTTGTCGGTCACTTCGTCCGCCGACATTTCCGGCTGCAGGTCGTAGGTCGCGACCTTCGGCGAGGGCACCAGGATCCGGTCCTCGCCCTCGAACCGGCGTTCCGCGCCGCCATTGAAGAAGAAGGTCACATGGGCGTACTTCTCGGTCTCGGCGATGCGCAGCTGGCGCAGGCCGGCCTCGGCCACCAGGGCGCCCAGGATATGGTCCAGCTTCGGCGGCGGAAACAGGGCGTCCATGAACGGGTCCAGCTCGTCCGAATAGGACACCATGCCCAGCGCGGCGGCGAAATCGATCCGGCGCGGCCGCGTGAAGCCGTCGAAATCGGGGTCCAGCAGGGCGGCCAGAATCTGCCGCGCTCTGTCGGCCCGGAAATTCGCCATCAGGATGCCGTCCCCGTCGGCCATGCCCCGATAACCGTCGACGACCGTCGGAAGGACGAATTCGTCGGTCGCCTTGTCGGCGTAGGAGCGGGCGACGGCGGCCAGGGCGTCGGGCGCCGCCACGCCCTCGGCGTCGGTCAGGGCGGCGTAGGCGCGGGCCGTGCGCTCCCAGCGCTTGTCGCGGTCCATGGCGTAATAGCGCCCGCCGACCGTGGCGACGCGAAGGCCCGGTAGCGCGCCGACCGCGTCCAGCAGGGTTCGCAGATAGCCCTCGGCGCTTTTCGGCGGCGTGTCGCGGCCGTCCAGGAAGGCGTGGAGCGCGACGGGAACGCCGGCGGCGGCGGCGGCGCGGGCCAGGGCGGCGATATGGTCCTGATGGGAATGGACGCCGCCCGGCGAGACCAGCCCCATCAGATGACAGGTGCCGCCGGTCTCCTTCAGGCGGGCGAGAAATCCGGTCAGCCGGGGGTTTTCGGCCAGGGCGCCGGTCGCCACCGCCTCGTTGATCCGCGGCAGGTCCTGCAGGACGACCCGGCCGGCGCCCAGATTCGTATGGCCGACCTCGGAATTGCCCATCTGCCCGGCGGGGAGGCCAACCGCCTCGGCCGAGGCGTCGAGCCGGGCACGCGGACAGGTGGCGACGAACCGGTCCCAATGGGGGGTCTCGCCCCGTAGGATCGCGTTGTCGTCGGTCTCGGTGCTGTCGCCCCAGCCGTCCAGAACGCAGAGGACGACCGGGCGCGGGCGTCGCGGTGTGGCCATGGCGTCTATATAAGCGCAAAGCCCCGAGCCGCAAAGCCCAACGGGGCGCGGCGCCGGCCCGACCTAGTCTCGGTGATAGGGGTGGCCGGCGAGGATCTGCTGGGCACGGTAGAGCTGTTCGGCCAGCAGGGCGCGGACCAGCAGATGGGGCCAGGTCATGGGGCCGAGGGACAGTTGGGCGTGAGCCTCGGCGCGCAGCGCCGCGTCCAGCCCGTCGGCGCCGCCGATCAGGAAGGCGACGGTGCCGTTGCCGGCGTCGCGCCAGGCTTCCAGGCGGGCGGCGAAATCGGCGCTGGCAAGCGCGCGGCCGCGTTCGTCCAGGGCGATCACCGTCGCCCGGTCGGGCAGGGCGGCGCGCAGCAGGTCGGCTTCGGCGCCGGTCAGCCGCGCCGCCGACAGTCCCTTCTTCGCGGCGACCTCGCGCAGGGCGAGGGGCCAGGTCAGCCGGCGGGCATAGAAATCGTAGAGATCGCGCGCCGGTCCCGCCCGCGCCTTGCCGACGGCGGCGATATGGATGCGCATCGGTCGGACCCAAACGCGGCCCGGTCAGGCCCGGGCGGCGTCCGAGGACTCGTCCGGCGGCTCGGGCGCCGGGATCGCCCACATCTTCTCGACATTGTAGAAGTCGCGCAGTTCGGCCTGGAACAGATGCACGACCACGTCTCCGGCATCCAGCAGCACCCAGTCGCCCTGCTCGATGCCCTCGACCGGCACCGTCGTCATGCCAGCGGCCTTCAGCCGTTCGCGCAGATGGTCGGCCAGGGTCGCGATATGGCGCTTGGAGCGGGCCGTCGCGACGACCATGTAGTCGGCCATGGAGGTCTTGCCGGCGAGGTCGATGGTGACCACGTCCTCGGCCTTGTCGTCGGCCAGCGAGGCGAGAATGATATCCAGGCGGGCCGCCGGCTGTGGCGGTCCGGTGCGGCGCGCGCGGGGATCGTTCAACCCCGGCCGCCCTTCGAGGCGCGTATCGCGCGACGCGATCGGATCATGCTTGGCCGCTTACCCTCGATCCCACATTCGGAGTCGTCGTCTTCAGTTTTCGGTCTTCGGTCTTCGGTCTTCAGTCTTCAGTCTTCAGTCTTCAGTCTTCAGTCTTCAGTCTTCAGTCTTCAGTCTTCAGTCTTCAGTCTTCCGTCCGCGCGTCCTGGCGAATCTGGGTCGCGGACGCCGGGTGCAGCTTGCCATGCAGGAACACCCACGCCGGCGGTCGCCGTTTCGCCAAGCCCATCGCCGCGCCCTCGCTCAGGCGGCAACGCTTGTAGCGGATCGCCGCCTTGCCCGCGAGGGCGCGTAAAGAATAGGAAGGCCGGTCCAAAATGGCAACGGGAACGGTGGCGAAGATGTCGGTCCATTTTTCCCAGCGGGGCACCTGGATCAGATTGTCGGCGCCCATCAGCCAGACGAAGGCGAGCCGGGGATAGTGGCGGCGCAGGGCGCGCAACGTGTCGGCGGTGTAGCGGGTGCCCAGCCGGCGTTCGATATCGGTCACCCGGATGCGCGGATGAGTGGCGACGGCGCGGGCCTCGGCGAGACGCGCGTCGAACGGCGCCATTCCGCGCGCGGGCTTCAACGGATTCTGCGGCGAAACCAGCCACCAGACCTCGCGCAGGCCCAGCCGCGCCATGGCTTCCAGGCTGATATGGCTGTGGCCTTCATGGGCCGGATTGAAGGACCCGCCCAGCAGGCCGATCGGCGTGCCGGGGCGGGCGGTGTGGGCCGGAAAACGGCTCATCCACATGCCCTCGGGGGATGTCGTCAGGGCCGGACCTGGCCGTCCCCACGGACGACATATTTGTAGCTGGTGAGCTGCTCGACCCCGACCGGGCCGCGCGCATGCAGCTTGCCGGTCGAAATGCCGATCTCGGCGCCCATGCCGAACTCGCCGCCGTCGGCGAACTGGGTCGAGGCGTTGTGCATGACGATGGCGCTGTCGATCCGCTTCAGGAAGGTCGCGGCGGCCTCGGCGTCGCCGGTGACGATCGAATCGGTATGGTGGGAGCCATGGCGCTCGATATGGGCAATCGCCTCGTCCAGCCCGTCCACCAGCCGCACCGAAAGGATCGCGTCCAGATATTCGGTGTCCCAATCCGTGGCCGTCGCCGGGCGCACCCGCTCGTCCAGGGCCTGGACGGCGGCGTCGCCGCGGATTTCGCAACCTCGGTCGATCAGCGCCGACAGGATGGCGGGCAGATGGCTGTCCGCCGCCGCCCGGTCGACCAGTAGGGTCTCGGCGGCGCCGCAGATGCCGGGGCGGCGCATCTTGGCGTTGACCGTCACCGCCACGGCCATCTCGACCGCGGCGCCGGCATGGACATAGACATGACAGATCCCGTCCAGATGCTTGATCACGGGGATGCGGCTTTCGGCGCTGACCCGCTCGATCAGGGACTTGCCGCCGCGCGGGACGATCACGTCGATATAGTCGGTCATGGTCAGCATCTCGCCGACAGCCGCCCGGTCGCGGGTGGGCACCAACTGGCAGGCGGACTCGGGCAGGCCCGCCAGGCGCAGGCCATGTTGCAGGCGGGCCATGATCGCGCCCGCCGAATGGAAGCTTTCCGACCCGGCGCGCAGGATCGCCGCGTTGCCCGATTTCAGGCACAGCCCGCTGGCATCGGCGGTGACGTTGGGCCGCGATTCGTAGATCACGCCGATGACCCCCAACGGCACCCGGACCCGGCTGATCTCCAGCCCGTTGGGCCGCGTCCAATCGGCGATCGTCGCGCCGACCGGGTCGGCGAGGCCGGCGACCGCTTCCAGCCCGTCGGCCATGGCCGCGACGCGGGCTTCGTCCAGCTTCAGCCGGTCGAGCATGGCGGCGGTCAGGCCGCGCGCCTCGCCCTCGGCCATGTCGCGGGCGTTGGCGGCCAGCAGCGCCGCGGTGTCGGCGCGCAGGCTGGACGCGGCCGCGTTCAGCGCCGCGTTCTTGGCCTCGGTCGAGGCGCCGGCCAGCGCGGCGGCGGCATCGCGCGCGGCAGCGCCGATGCGCCGCATCTCGCCGGGAATATCGGTCGCGACGACGGGATCGGCCGCGGTCATGTCTTTACTCTCCTTGCGGCGGGACGGGCGGCGCGTCCAGCACCAGATCGTCCCGGTGAACGATTTCGTTGCGGCCACGGTAGCCGAGGATGGCCTCTATTTCACCGCTTTTATGGCCGATGATCCGGCGCGCGTCGGCCGCCGAATAGGCGGTCAATCCCTTGCCCAGCCGGCGCCCGTCGCGGTCGGTCAGCAGCACCGCGTCGCCGCGCGCGAAGTCGCCCTCGACCGCGACGACCCCGGCGGGCAGCAGGCTCTTGCCGGCGCGGAGCGCGGCCAGCGCGCCGGCGTCCAGGGTGAGGCAGCCGGCAGGCTCCAGCGCCCCGGCGATCCATTTCTTGCGCGCCGACAAGGGCGACGCGGCGGACAGGAACCAGGTGCAGCGCGCACCGTCCTCGATGGCGCGCAGCGGATGCAGCCGGCGGCCGTCGGCGATCACCATGCGGCAGCCGGCGCCCATGGCGATGCGCGCGGCGACCAGCTTGGTGACCATGCCGCCGGAGCTGTATCCGGTGGGCGCGGCGCCGGCCATGGCCTCGATCTCGGGCGTGACCTCGCGCACCAGGGGGACGGGTTCGGCGCCCGGGTCATTGCGCGGATCGGCGCTGTACAGCCCGTCCACGTCGGAGAGCAGGACCAAAGCGTCGGCGCCGATCATCTGGGCGACCCGCGCGGCCAGGCGGTCATTGTCGCCGAAGCGGATCTCGTCCGTGGCGACGCTGTCATTCTCGTTGATGACCGGCACGGCGCCCAGCGCCAGCAGCGTGTCCAAGGTGTTGCGGGCGTTCAGATGACGCCGGCGCTCCTCGGTATCGGCCAGGGTCAACAGGATCTGGGCGACCGGGATGCCGTGGCCGGCGAGGGCGTTCTGCCAGCCATGGGCGAGGCGGATCTGTCCGGCCGCGGCGGCGGCCTGCTTTTCCTCCAGCCGCGCCGGGCCGTCGCCGATCCCCAGCCCCTCGCGGCCGAGGGCGATGGCGCCGGACGAAACCAGGACCACCTCCTGGCCGCGGGCGCGGCAGGCGGCGATGTCGGCGGCGAGCGCCGCCATCCAGGCGTCGCGCAGGCTGCCGGTCTCCGGATCGACCAGCAGCGCCGAGCCGATCTTGATCACCAGCCGACGGGCGCCGGCAAGACCGGTCTTGGCCTGGCCGCTCATGATCCGCGCGCCTCTCGGTCGGCGGTCGCGGCGTCTTCGTCCCGGCGGTCGCGGACCCGCTCGAACAGGGCCGAGACGACCGCCTCGACCCCCTTGCCGGTCGCCCCGGACAGGACGAACACGTCGCGGCCACAGGCCGCGGCCAGCGCCGCGCGCCGTTCGGCGGCCTCCGCGTCGCTCAGGGCGTCGCATTTGTTCAGGCCGACGATCTCGGGCTTGTCGGCCAGGCCGGCGCCGTAGGCGGCAAGCTCGTCGCGGACGGTCCGGTAGGCGGCGACGACATCTTCGCCGGTGCCGTCGACCAGATGCAGCAGCACGCCGCACCGTTCCACATGGCCCAGGAAACGGTCGCCCAGCCCGGCGCCGGTATGGGCGCCCTCGATCAGGCCGGGAATGTCCGCCAGCACGAATTCCGTCTCGCCGGCGGCGACGACGCCCAGCTGCGGCGCCAGGGTGGTGAAGGGATAGTCGGCGATCTTGGGCCGCGCCCGCGAGACGGCGGCCAGGAAGGTCGATTTCCCGGCATTGGGCAGGCCGACCAGGCCGGCGTCGGCGATCAGCTTGAGCCGCAGCCAGACCCACATCTCCCGGCCGTCCTCGCCGGGATCGGCGCGTCGGGGCGCGCGGTTGACCGAGGATTTGAACCGGGTATTGCCGCGCCCGCCGCGCCCGCCTTCCAGCAGGGTGACGCGCTGGCCGACGCG